>Ga0315290_10000707_pt1 | contig 22231 bp, 25 predicted proteins | sample YL17G12_0_MG_FD_203627 | JGI IMG/M metagenome (GOLD analysis project Ga0315290, IMG submission 203627) | Sediment microbial communities from Yellowstone Lake, YNP, Wyoming, USA - YL17G12_0 | ecosystem: Environmental > Aquatic > Freshwater > Lake > Sediment | place: USA: Wyoming | collected... | reverse complement strand
GGTCGGATCGCTGGTGCAAAGCTGGTGGCTCAGCGGCCGGGCATCCGCGGCGATGATCGAGGATACCGCAAGGACCATCCAGCATTGGCAACAACGCAACGCTGCGGCACGCAAGTGCCACATCAAACGAACACGCAAGAAACTGCGAAGAATGGGCATTTACCTGAAAGACCTCATCCGCTGTAAATGGCCATGACCCCGCGCAGTAGTACTAGACGCCCCCACCGCCGGCCCAGTGAAGCGGAGTTCCGGTTTCCAGAGTGTGACGTCGCGCAATACGTTTCGAGAATTCGTGCGCGTCCGCTTCAACGGCAGTCGCCCCACCGGCAACACGTTGCAGGGGTCGCGTTGTTCGGATTTCTACGACTGGCACTGCCGCCACACGATCCTCAAGGACAGGATCGATCCGACGGATCCGACCAAGGTTATCGCCAAGCGTGACACGGGGGACGGCGCGGAGACAGACACCAACGACATCGGCCCCGGGGCCATCCAAGTCCCTTTACCTTAAGTCGTCTTCGACAGGAAGCAAGGGAGAGTCCCGTCATGAAAACGTGGCCACTTATCGGGTTCCTGTGGTTGATTGCGGGGCACCCAGCAAGCGCGAAAGCGGAAAGCCCCTCCTTCCCACCGATCCACCAGATCCTCACCGAGAACAAGGATGCTGTTGTAACCGAGTTTCGGCAATGGCGACGCGACATGATCGCCGCGATCCGCAAGACCATCGAAGAGAGAGTTCGCGAGGACCACTGGAGACATGAAGGCAGTAAGACCCACCTGGCAATCGTCTGGGCGGGGGAGCTGCGGGCAACCGAATTGACTCCGCTGCTGATCCGTCACATTGAGTTCAGGATCTGGAACAAGGAGTTCCTTCCCCGCGAGGACTTATACCCGGCGGTGCGTGCTCTCATCTTGATCGGCAAGTCTTCGAGCGCTGCCTGCCTGGCCGCCCTGGGTAATGAACAGGAGACGATCCGACGCAAGAACCTCCTTCTTGTCATCCGCCGCGTTGAGGGAGAGGAAGCGACAATGCGGCTGGTTCGCAAGAGCGTGGAGGAGGAAACGGACGAGAACAGGAAGGCCAACCTGCGCGCGGCTTTGGGACTCTTCTCCACCAAGAGGTCTTCCACGCGACCTTGAGGCGGGAGGACGGGAAAGGACGGCGAGACGGAAAAGACGGAGAAGCAACGGAAAGCGAAAGGGATATGAAGGGATATGGGGTCGGGTGTCGTTTCCGGGGTCCAGACCGGAGGCTAAGATGAAGACCAAGGTCACGTTGTCTGCGCTGGCAATCTGCGTCTGGATCGCGCTGTCCAGATCAGACGCAGGCGATGATGCACAGAAGAAGCCGGAGCCTCTTGGCAAACCGGAGTTCAAGTGGCATGTGCCACAGCGACCACTCAGTGATATCTTGGGCGAGCTTGCCAAAGCCAGCGGACAAGACCCCGAGGACTACCGCAGGTACAGGCGTAAGGCTGGGGCGGGCGAGTTCTCCAAGAAGGGCTCTGTCACGGGGATCAAGGCAGGAAGCAAGACCTACGCAATCGCCGTCCAGACTGTGGAACCGATTGGTGTGCCCGACATTTCTGCCCAGCAGGTCGTCCTTCTTACGCCCGAGGGCAAGATCTTGGATCGAGTTCAGTGTGAGATCAACTCCCGTTACGGGCGGACGAAGACCGAAATCCTCGCCAAGCCGGACGCGGATGGGGGCCAAATCGTAATCCGCTTTGTCGGCGGAAGGTTTCCCACCGGCGAGCAGAACTGGTGGCACGGCTGGCACACCATCGTGTACCACGGGAAAGCCCGCACCTTCCACGAAAAGGAGACGGGGAAGCCGGACATTTGGGACGAGAAGGGGTTGTGCCGGATCAAGGTCGTGAACGACAAGCTGAGGATCCTTTTCCCGGACCTTCAATCGCCCGAGAAGTAGAAGCCGCGCCCTCGGCCCGGGGAAAGGGGGACCTCACTGATTCGGCAGGGGATATGGGGGGGGATATTGGGTCGGGTCTCATTTCCGCGGAGTGCTGGAAGGGCCCGGGCCCCTCCAGTTGCCCGGCGGCGGTCGGTTCAACGATGACGACCTGGAGCCTGCGATCCTCAAAGTCGACGACATGGCGGCCTCTGCGTGGGCCAGCGGTGCGGCGGGGGGCGCTCAGGGGCTGCTCAACGGGGTGAAACTCCAGATCAGTCACACCGCCAACCTGGCCCTCTGGCGCACCCAGAACAAGGAGCCGCTCGCCGTGACCTACACCTTCACGTCGAACGGAGCACCCTCGAACGTTCCCGATGAGATCTGGGTCGAGGGTCGCGAGCTCGGGACGGGCTCGGTCACGTGGGAGCTCGTCGCGCCGACCGAGGCCAACCCCGGCGGGGAAGTCGTCGCCAGCGACGTCGTGAATTTCACGGTCACCAACCCGATCATCGACCTCGACGCCAAAGCGATCTATCATAACGCGCCGGTCGGGGACTTGTCGGACGATCTGGAGGACTACCCCGGCGCGTATGTCCCGGTGAACAACGATGACGACGACTATGATCTGTACAACGACGAGGACAGGAGTCAGAGTGGCGCGATCGCCGGGGAGAGCGATTTGCTTCCCATCGTACTGCATCAGATTGAGCCTTCGATCTTGGGAGGCACGTATCGGCTTCATATTCCGGGCAATGTACGCGTATGGTACAACGCAGATCGAACGGGCGCCGTGTCGGATCTGAGCACGTTCCCCGCAGTCGCGGAGGACGAGACCTTGTACGTAGAGGGCTACCAGCCGGGCGGGGGGATCCTCTACATCGACTGGTGGAACGAGACCTGCGAGATCAACGCCGCGGACACGGTGGCCGTGACCGTCTTTGACTGGGAGGGCCCGCTGAATGTGCCGGATCACTCCATCCACCGCTATACGGCGACCGGCGGCGCCTCGGGGCCCGGAAGCAGCACTTGGCTGGAACCCGTGAACGGATCCATCACCTGGAGTTCTCAGGCCGATCCGGGGCCGGACGAGGTGAAGATCAAGTGGAACGGCGGGCCGGCGGTGGGCAAGGCCGTCTATCAGGCCGCGCCCGACTACATCTGGGACCTTGAAGTGAACGTAGTGCAAGTCGAGATCGCACCACCGGACGAGGGTTCCACGTTCAGGGGACACAAAGTGTACGACATGCTCTCAAGGGTGGAGAGAGGCGTGGAATTGAAGACGATCTCCGCGGGGAGTCACGTGTTGGGGATCCCTGGCCTGGAGTGGTGGGCGAAGGTCAGCCTCAACGGTCCTATAGGCGACCGAGGGGTGAAGTTCATGCGGATCGGCTTTGTGCAGAGCGCAGCGGCGACGTCATACTCGGGCTCCTACCATACGGTGTCCGCCTCGCTCCACTCAAACGTCCAGGCCGGTGGAACCTACCTCGACGCCAGTTCTGAGTTCGATCGTCCGTACCAGAGTCGGCTCGAGCCTGCCGTGTTCTTCGACCCAGACCCGACCGCGCAACCGCCCAGGAAAGTCAAGACGATTGGCTCGAATGACGGTCCCCAAGGTGGCCCTCCTCTCACCTTCGACAAAGGCATTGGTGTTCGGCCTGGAGACGACGTACTGGACTTCATGCAGCTCTGCTGGGATTTCGATCTTTACGTCACCGCCCGAACTGTGGATGCACGCAACAACGCCGACCTCGTGTACACCTCCCGCGCCACCGCCCATTGGCAGTTCGACGCCACCGGAAGCATTGGGCAGGTGCCTCTATACTTTTGGACCCCGGCGTCCTCAGCGGGGGTGTACCCACCCGGGGCTTGGATACCGGTCACAGATGGCTCCCAACCGCCTGTCATGACTGGCGATCTGTTCAACGACGCGATACAAAACGACGAGTGGAATTAACAAGACCCCGGAGGCAATAGCGATGAGAAGGATGATACCCTGTTTGGCCATCCTTTTGTGGGCTCCGGCCTCGGGATACGCCTTTGTGCCCATGGTCCAAGGCTCCGAGGAGGGCATCTGGCGCGATGCCAGCGTCGTGTACGGACGTGTCGTAGCCGTGTCCGAGTTCAAGCGAGGATATGCGCTGGTTCGACTCGACATCCAGTGCACCCTGACCGGGGGCTTTGACGCCGCCGAGCGCCCTGAGGTTGAGGCGCAGATGCACTACGGTCCGCTCTTGCCGATTCACCAGCCCCCTCGCGTCAGCTCCGCCGTGGTGGTGCTCATCCGGCGAGGCGAGGAAGGACGGTACGACATTCCTCCGTACTACTACTTGTTTATGCCCGACCATGCCGCCGTGGTCGAGGTCCATGGCTACAACGACCCGAAGGTGCAGCAGATCATCGGCCGGTTGAGGGAGCTTCGCCAGCCCAAGGCCAAGGCGCCGAAGGAGCGAGCACAGCGCCTTCCCGCCAAGGCGCCCGAAAGGAGAGAGACGGGGGGGAAAACGGGACAGTGATGCTGCAAACCGATAATGCGTCGCGTCCCTTCTTGTGCGCCTCGCCAAGCATGGGAGGATGGTTCCATGTTCAATTCAGGGATGGCGGCCGCCCGCCTGCTGATCGTCTGGGGAGGTCTCTTGGCCGCGCCGGCCAAGCCAGGCAGCGACGAGGCCGAGTTGGCAAAGGTTGTCCTGCCAAAGCCGTATCTCGTCCTGCTGAAGGGAATCGTCGTCGAAACCACGGAGACCAAGGACCCAGACAAGCGATTCGCCGACTGGAGGGCTACGGTGCAGGTCGCGCACGTCTTCTGCGGTCCGCAGGCCCTGCGCGGAACGACGTTTGTGGTGACGGGTTGTGAGGGCCGGGTGTGGGACGCGCAAGAAGTCCATCCCATACTTCGAGCGGGGGAAGAATCACTCTGGCTGATCGCGCACGACCCAAAGCACGGGTTCGTCCGCCGCATGGGGGCCGGCATCCTGAAGATCATCCCCCTGGACGAGCCGTGCCGAAAGACTGCCCAAACCTTTGCCGACTCGCTTGAGGACGAGCAAATCGCCCGGGAGCTGCGTGAGGCCATCGAGAAAGCCCCGCGTGGAAATTGACGTCCCCGGGGTGGGCATCCGCCGCAACGGCGACGACGACAACGCCAATCAGGTTGCCGACCGGCTGGAGACCAACGTGCAAGGCGAAAACGACCTGATCGAGATCGAGCTTTTCACGCAGCCCAATCCCTCCCCCGGCATCGAGTATTGGCTCCGCCGGACGAACCATAACATCAACGTCTGGAGCGAGGCCAACAAGGCGACCGGGTGGTACACGACGGGCGACGCGGTTCGCATCCCCGCTTCGACCACCGGCTGGGTGGAATGGAACACCATGGACCCGAACCAGACCGGAGCCAACCTGGAGCTGTACCTCTGGGACGTGACGCACCAGCGCGCCGTGCCGGGATCCACGGATACCCTGCACTTCTATCCCTTCACCAGCGTGGTGATTGCCCTAGGCGGGGAGGATCAGGTGCCAGTCGACCCACCGCCTCCGAACCTCGGCGTCTTCGTCTTGGCCGGGGAAATGTACCGAGACGGCTACGATGTCCACATGTATGATGAAGACGCCATTGACACGGTTGGTGCGGGGGTCCCCTTCAATGAAGTCCTTCAGGCCCTCACTCAACGGGGAGTGACCCAGGTGGCCGTCTACGGCTACAGCCATGGCGGGGGCTCGACCTTCCTCATGGTCCGACGTCTCTTCACGATGAACGGCGTTAGTGTCAACTTCACAGCCTACATCGATGGAGTCGAAGACGAGGGCGGACCCTTGGACAATGATCCCGAGGTGCGACGCCCCCCAGGGTCCGCATTCCACGCGAACTATTACCAACACGGCGTCAGCGACCCGCTCGACCCGCTCTTCGATTGGGGCTTGGATGGAGGCCCAATCGTGGGATTGCTGCCGACCGATTGGGAGATTGACGTGGAAACCCAGCCGCCGGGGGCCCCCTGGGACCCCGTTGCCACCCACTACACGATTGACAATCCCTCGCCCCCCAGCCCCGCCCCCGTCCATGCGGATCTGATGACGCGGTTCAGGGCCCGCATCAACCGCTGAACCACGACCCAGAGAAACCAACAGCCCGAAGGAGAAGGCAATGAACAGGCAAGTTGCCACGACGCGACCAAGCTGGCGTGTGACGGCACATCCGAGGTGCAGGAGGACGCTGGCGATCCTTGCCGTCTCGGTCACGTGCAGCGTGGTCGTCCCGCACCTTCCCGCCCAGGAGACCGCGCTCAAGCCCGACCCGGCGATCCAGCTCCAAGTCCGCCGCCTCCTCAATCTTCAAAGCGGGGACAACCCGTTCAAGGAGCTCGATGCACTGGAGAAGTTGGCGGGCCGGAGGCATGAGCGGCTCGTTCCTCAGCTCCTTTACTTCTCCGTGTACGGTACGGATGCCAAGGGACAGCATGACGTGAAGGAAGCGATGGCTTTCGGCTGGATTGTCCATCAGCTTCACATCTCCCCAACCTCGATGGCTAACGCCCTGGTGCCCTACCTGGAGATCGAGGACCCCAAACTTCGCGAGGCCGTGCGCGAGGCATTCAGCGAGATCGGGTATTCCCATTTCCAGTCCTTGGTTGAAGGCGCCGTGGCCCAAGGCGCACCGCCTCCGAAGGGCCTCGTGCGGTACATGTACCAGCGAAACCCCGGGGAGGCCCTGCTGACCCTTGCCGGCACCTCCCTTCTCCCGCGCAATCGGGAGGGCTGGAAGGAGAAATGGAAATCGCTCCTTTGGGCAGAGCACGTGGTCTCGGACGTGCTCTGGAAGCACGAGCACGGATTCCTCGACAAGCGAAAAGTGGAACCGGACGCGAAGGCCCAATTGGAGCGGTTGTCCAAGGACGACGCATGGTGGGTCCGGCTCTACGTGGCGGAGATCCTCCGGCAGCACCCGGCCTTTCGCACCCCGGAAATGGTCGAACGGCTCAAGAAGGACCCGCACGAGCTGGTCCGCGAGGCGATCACCCGCCCCGAGCCGAAGAAGCCAGTCGGCACGTTCCCTCCCTCCAAGCCCGCGAAGGTTGGGCCGGAGAAGAAGTAGGGGGCGGGATTGGGGTCAGCCGCAAGCGATTAGAAACTCACGCTCCGCTTTGCAGGACCCGATCGACCAACTCGAGGGCTTCCTCCCGGGTGCGCACCTCGCCGTCGAGCTGGGCGTTGCGGACCCGCTCCAGGAGGACCTGAAACCTCGGGCCGGCAGCGATCCCGTGGGCGATCAGGTCGTCGCCGGTCACGAGCGGCGGGGGATTGAGCACTTCGGGAGGCTGTTGCAGCTTGGCGCGGCACCACGCCGTCGCACCGAGGTCGAGCGACCCCGCCCGGGCAATCGCCTCCTCCAGCGCCACCAGGTCGTGGATGCCCTCCGCGGTGAAGAGCCTCTGGACCTTCGACCAGGGCACGGCTGGGGCTTGCGCCAGCGTGCCGCGATGGTCCACGAGCCAGGCGACGCGGCCGGTCTGCTGGTTCGACAGCCGCCACCGCCTTGCCACGGCCGCCGCCCCGGCCGCGTCGACCCAAAGGCACACCAGCGCGGCCAGTGCCAGCGGGAAACCGGGGTCCTCGAGCCGATCGAGGATCTCCAGGCTCTGCGCCAGGCGCCTGTCCTGCGCCTCGTCGTGCGGCACCACCTCCGGAAGGATGGGCGCGGCCAGCCCGGTCTCCACGAGCCGGCGCACGCCGGCGCTGCGGCGGGGATCGGTCAGGATCCGCTGCATCTCCCCGGCGATCCGCTCGGGGCTGACCACCGTGATCTCGGCGGCCATCTGGCGAATGGCCTGCTCGGTGGCGGCGTCGAGCTCGAAGGCGAAGGTGGCGGCGAAGCGAACCGCCCGGAGCATGCGGAGCTTGTCCTCGCGGAACCGCTCGGCGGGGTTGCCCACGGCCCGAAGGACCCGGGCCTCGAGATCCTGCCGGCCGCCCACGAAATCGATCACCCGGTCGTCCAGCGGATCGTAGAACAGGGCGTTGATGGTGAAATCGCGGCGGGCGGCGTCGGCCTCGGCGGTGCTGAAGGTGACGTAGTCGGGATGCCGGCCGTCGGAGTAGGCGGCGTCACGGCGAAAGGTGGCCACCTCGATTTGCCCGGCCCCGGGCGGCCCGAGGACCGTAATCACCCCAAAGGCAGCCCCGAGGGCCAGGGTTCGCTTGCGGCCGAACAGGCCGCGGATCGGCTCCGGTGTGGCGTCGGTCGCCACGTCGTAGTCCTTGGGCGTGCGGCCGAGCAGTTGGTCGCGGACGCACCCGCCCGCCCAGTAGGCCTGGAATCCCGCCCCGCGGAGCTTGCGCACCACCTCGACGGCAAACCGGCGCTGCTTGTCGGGCACCAAGGGGGCAGGCACGTTCACCTCGGCACGATCGGCCGCAATCCGCTCCATCCACCGCCGCCCAGAGGACCGCCGAAGGGCCCACTGGACTCAACCGAGTGCAGATTAGCCCAGATCGCTTCTGACGACAACGGATGCCCAGCACGGGGGGGTGGCGACGCCTCGGGCGAGCCGAAGGCACTGGGCTTGAGGTACGCGATGCCCTGGCGGGATGTCCGGAGGGGCCGAGTCCCCAATTGTGGTGGTGGCGATATGAACATCTTGGGGGGAATGGCGCGGTTTTCCCTCCCCATGTCCCTCTCCCGGAGGGAGAGGGGACGTGAAGGCTGGCGACTTTCCCGAGGGCATCTTCAGATCAGAAGGGCGGATATTGGGCGTATATTTTTGGGGGGAACGAAGAAACTGTTTGACAGTCGGCGCGCTGTGAGGCTAGAATCGAACCATTAGGGGGGACCGCGGTCCGTACAGATGGCGGGCCGGAGGAGTCGGCGGCTCGCAGGACGGCATCGGGCTGGGGTGCCCCGGCGGTTGAGTGACTGTGCCCATGCCCTGGCGTAATCGTTATCCGTTCTCCTTATCTCCTTCATCGAGGAGGTCGCGTATGTTGTGCCACAATCGCAAGCGAGGATTCACCCTTGTCGAACTCTTGGTGGTGATCGTGATCATCGGCATCCTGATCGCCCTGCTGCTGCCGGCGGTTCAAAGGGCCCGCGAGGCGGCACGCCGCTCGAGCTGCTTGAACAACATGAAGCAGATCGGCCTGGCGCTGCACAACTTCCACGACAAGAACCAGCGGTTTCCCCCGTCGTGCCGCGTGGAACGGGACAGGCTTACCGGCGAGATTCTCGACATGTACGGGTGGAGCTGGGCGGTGGACCTGCTGCCCGACCTGGAGCAGGAGTCCCTCTGGAAGACGCTCGACCTCGTGAGGGGAAAGCCGCTGGTCCCCTACGGCGTCCCGGACGCCCACGCGCTGGCCCGACAAACGCAGATCCGGGAGTTCTTGTGCCCGAGCCTCGGCAACAGGGCCCGCAAGATCAAGATCGACCCGAACCTGATCGAGGCCGAGGCCCTGTCGAACTACAAGATGATGGGCGCGACCCATTTCGAGAGCTACTACCAGGCGTCGGTGCGCCCGACGGTGCTGCCGTGGTATCCCCCCATCAAGAATCATCCGGACGGGGCGTGCTTCCCCGGCTCCAAACTGACCATGGGCGACTTCGGCCGTGACGGCACGTCCCACACGATCATGGCGGTGGAGACGATCGAGGAAACTTTCGCCCGCTGGCCCCTCGGCTGGGAGATGGCCGTCGTGGGCATGCCGACCGCTGGTTGGGACGCGGTCCGCTTCGACAACTACTACACCCGCCGCTACTGGCACCCGTGGGGCTTCAACGGGAACTACGACGACCAAAGCGACGTGCCGCGGGCCTACAAGACCTACCTCAGCCACGACTACGATAACGTCGATCATCCGTGGGCCTGGTACATCCCCGCGACGCCCACCTTCTACGGCCAGAAATACGGCCCGATGAGTGTGCACGGCGGCGTCACGGGTCACCTCATGGTCGACGCAAGCGCCCGCATGATGAACAACGCCGTCGACGTGGCGGCCTACATGTTCCTGATCACCCGGGACAACGGCGACCCGAATCCTGAAGGCGAAGCCAAAGGAGTCGGGATGCCGTAGGGAAGCCATCGGACGCCCGGCCGTCTCGGTGCATTGTCCTCGGGCTGGATCGACCAGACCGCCGCTTCGGCCTGCGGGTCGGGGCGGCGGTTGCCATTTCTTGGCATGGTCGCGCCGACCCCCCATGCGACGGGATTGCATTATCTACCCGTCTTCGTTACAAATACGATTGCCGGCCCTGGTGGCGGAATTGGCAGACGCGCATGGCTCAGGACCATGTGGAGGCAACTCCTTGGAGGTTCGAGTCCTCTCCAGGGCAGTTCGTGGCCTTGCCACGATTGGCCGTTGTTCGCCGGCACTTGCCGTAAGCCCTGAGTTGACAGGGCTTTTTGCGTTTCGTGCGGCTCTTGGCGGGAATCGGCGGACGCTGGCTGCGCCTGTTTCTGCGCCGCAGTTTCTCCATCTTGTGCGCCGGATTCTGCGCCGCCTGCCACCAAGGTGGCCGCCCGCGCAAAGTCCTCATCCCGCACTTGGAGGTAATGCTTGGCCGCCACCGCCCGGGAATTGCCGATCCACGCGCAGACTACATGGATGGGGTAGCCTTCGGCCAGCTCCGTCTCCCGGGTGGAGCGGAGGTTCTGGAACAGCCTCGGCCAAGGGTTCAGCCCCGCCTTCCGGATGATCCGCTCCAGTTGCGTCCGCAGGTTCGGGTTGCGGTCGCGGTAGCGGGTGAGGACGTACTCCGTCCCCGGCTCGGCTTGCTCCCAATCCACGTCAACCCACCGCAAGGAAAGATGCTCCGAAGGGCACCGCAGACCGCCATAGCGACTCAGGGCAAATAGCAGCCGCCTGGGCAGAAGGTGGCTTGGCCCGGCCAAGCTCCGATGGAACTTGGCAAGACTGTGTTCACCCGCGGCACGAGCAACGCCACGGCTCTGGCCACGCGGTGTGCCGCGCAGATCCATGAGCAGTTGCAGGAGTTGAAGACTACGCCCGGAGGCGACCAACTCGACGAAGAAAGCATCCCCGTGGTCATCAAGGCGTTGCTTGTTCATGGGGCGTCTTGCCGCCGGACCTCCAGTACCCCTTCTACCCCGTCCGAGGCTTTGTGCACGGGCAACACAGCAGTCACGGGGCAGCCGAAACCAGCTCATGCCAGAGAGAGGGGATCGTCCGGCGGTGATCGCCGGAGAAGTAGTAGCCGGCGCCGCCGTCGGCAATGGTGCGCAGCAGAAGGGTTTTCCAGGGGCGATAGTAATACAAAGGGTGGTCTTTGCAGGGTGGGCCGGCACGGAACTCCTCGGGTAGGATCACGAGGTCCAACACCGCGGTACTGAAGTGGCGGATTGCGGTACCGCACTGGCGAGCAACGTTACGACCCATGGACAGGGCCTTCAAGAACACCTCCGGGCCGGTCACTGCCGTGCCGACGTTGAGGAATACCCCCCGCTCCAAGTTTTGCACGGCCCGGGCAAAGATCAGGAAGTCGGTGTAGCTGGCTTGGCCGAGGGCAGCCCCGTCACAGTTGGGGTGGGCGTGCAGGATGTCGCAGCCAACCCCCACGTGGCAGGTAACCGGGGTGGCGTTCCGCCAGCCTGCAGCCGCCAAGCTGAGAGCACGCTGGGCGAGGCGGTTTTCCTCGATGAACCGACCGACCGCCTCGCCGAGCCCCTCCTGCCGCTTCGCGGCCTCGCCGATGATCTCGTTGAGCTTGCCGGTAGGGCTCCGAAGGCGGCCGCAGGGGGAGGCAGGTGCCGGCAAGCAGGTCGTGGCCGCGGTCTTGCACGTCACGAACGGCGATGGGACGACGGTCGAACAACTCGTAGCGGCTCATCCACACGCCTCTCTCGGTGGGGGCACTTGGTGCGAATTCCTCGGCCGGGGGCGCGGCTGCAGGACGCGAGATGCCGCAGCCCCATCAGGCCGACCGCCTGCAGGCACGCCTGCGGGATGCCGATCCAGTCCCGTATGGCAGGAATGACGGCGATGGTATCCACGAAGGCCACTCCATCCTTCTTTTCGGTACTGCTACCTCCCCCATTTCACCCCACCAGCCTTCGGGTAGGGTGAGTTGTGCGCGACTGGGCCCCCCTGGCAATCCAACATAATGACGCGATCTGCTGCCTGCAACCGCATTTCGTGGGCCACTTCTGCATCCTCGGTCATGGTGCCGTTGATACAACGTGACTGGCGCATTCGCTGCAATCTGCCTTGGCAGCGTCGTCAACTCGGAGCGGCCCAAAATCGGATCTTGAAGATTGCTTCCAAGAACCTGTATGGTTGCGGATGACGATGGCACCGCAACGAACGCCTGCCAACCTGAGGAAGGCGGCTGAGACCATGAGGAAACTGCTTCTCAAATCGTTCCAAAGTCCGGGGGACGTGGTGATGCTGACGGCGGCGGTGCGCGATCTGCATCGGGCGCATCCGGGTCAGTTCCTTACGGACGTGCGGACGTCGGCCGAAGCGATCTGGGAGAACAATCCCTACATCACGCGCCTGGAAGAGGGGGGCGAAGGGGTCGAGGTGATCGACATGCACTATCCCCTGATCCACCAGTCGAACCAGCGGCCCTTCCACTTCATCCACGGCTACGTCCAGTACCTGGAAGAGCGACTTTCGCTTCGCATCCCGCCGACGGGTTTTCGAGGCGACATCCATCTTTCCCAGGAGGAGAAGGACTCCCCGCCGCCTCATCAGGAGATTGGCATCCCCGAGGGTTTCTGGATCATCGTGGCCGGGGGGAAGTACGATTTCACGGCGAAGTGGTGGAACCCGGCAAGCTTCCAGAGGGTGGTCGATCTGCTCCAGGGAAGAATCCACTTCGTGCAGTGCGGGGGGCGGGGCACTGGCACCCGAGACTCCACGGGGTCACCGACCTGGTGGGCAAGACCAGCACCCGAGAGTTCATTCGCCTGGTTCATCACGCCGTCGGAATCGTTTGCCCTGTGACCTTTGCCATGCACCTGGCAGCCGCCGTCCCGCCCAGACCCGGAAGACCCAAGAACCGGCCGGCAGTCATCCTCGCGGGCGGCCGGGAGCCGGCCCAGTGGGAGGCCTATCCCCACCACCAGTTCATCTCTGTGAACGGCGCGCTGGGCTGCTGCGCGGATGGCGGCTGCTGGAAGAGCCGCTGCCAGTTGGCAGGCGACAGGGACGAGAAGGACCGCCACAACCTCTGCGAGAACCCCGTGCAAGTGAGCCCGGACCTGCGGATCGCCAAGTGCATGCACCTGATCCGGCCGGACGACGTGGTCCGCAGGATCGAGCTGTACTATTGACCCCTGCATGGCCAGTGAACCAAGATGGGTGAACATGCGTACCGTATGGTATGAGACCGAATGGAAGCGCAGCCGAATTGGAGACCCGCCGCATGCTTGCCGGGCGGTTGCTGCTGGAAGGCAGCGATGTCGGCGAGGTCGCGGAACTCGTTGGTGCTTCTCTGTCTTCGGTAAAGCGGTGGCGTCAGGCCGTCGAGAAAGGAGGTCTGGAGGCGTTAGTAGCCAAGCCGCATCCCGGCCCCACGCCCCGCTTGAATGCCAAGCAGAAGCAGCAACTGGTAAAGATTCTCTTGGACGGACCGCTGAAGGCCGGGTACCGCAACGACTTGTGGACCTGCCCCCGGGTGGCCGAAGTGATTGCCAAGAAGTTCGGGGTCGCGTATCACCCCGATCACGTGTGGAAGATTCTCCGCAGCTTGGGCTGGACCTGTCAGAAGCCGGAGCAGCGGGCACGCGAACGCGACGAAGCGGCCATCCGCCAGTGGCGCGAAGCACAGTGGCCGGGGATAAAAAGGGGGCGAAGCGTCGTCGCCTGCCGCCAGTTTTCTTGGACGAAAGCGGGTTCATGCTCCAGCCGGTGCGGCGACGCACCTGGGCTCCCTCCGGACAGACGCCGATCCAGGCTGCCTGGGACCGCCACGATCGACTCTCGGTCATCGGCCTGCTCAATGTCTCTCCCTCCCGCCAGCGTCTTTCTCTGTTTTTCCAGGTGTTGTGGGAAAACGTCGCGACCGACCACATGGTCTGGTTTCTCCACCAGTTGCACGACTACCATCACCGGAATTAGCCATGCAGGGGTCAATACGAATACGACGCCTCAACCGGCCGGGTCAGCAAGCAGCGTTTGGCCGGCGGAACGCTGGAAACCACCTTCCAGTACCTCCAAAGCTCCGCCAACGATAGCTGCAACCAGTGGAAGCTCAAGACCACCAGCACCGGTCCAGGCGGCGGAAAACACCTCGTCACCGACTACGAGTACGACACCTTCGACCGCCTCATCCAGACCCTCGGGCCGCAGCACGAGGTCGACCTCGACGGCACCGCCACCACCGTGCGCACCGCAAGCTGGACCGTCTACAAGTCCGACACCGAAACCTGGACCGGCCAGGGCTACGCCACGGGCACGGGCCGGTTGAACGAGCCCAGTGGGAGCCAGCCGCGTGGGCGGCGCAGCTACGTCGCCGCGTGGCAGGACGCCGTCGGCCGCCCGGTCGCCACGGCCGACTACGGCACCAACAACGGCTCGTCGCTCACGCGGCCCTCCACCGTCCCCGCCCGAAGCGATACCGTGCTGGTCACCTCGGCCGAGTACGACTCGACCGGCCGGGCCTACAAGAGCATCGACCCGGCCGCCAAGGAGACCCGCACCGAGTTCGACCAGGCCGGACGCCCGACCAAGGTCATCCGCAACTATGTCGACGGGTCGGTCTCGTCCTCGTACCCGGACGAAGACGTCACCGTGGAAACCGCTTACACTTCCGACGGGGCCCTTTCGACCCTCACGGCCAAGAACCCCACCACCGGCGACCAGGTGACCAAGTACGTCTACGGCACCACCCTGACCGACTCGTCCATCGCCCGGGCCGACCTCTTGCGGGCCGTCATCTACCCGGACTCCGACGACACGTCGTCCGCCGGCGGACTCTTCACAAAGGGCTTGCGTGCGACCTCCGTGCGTTATCCCAACGGCCGGCTGGTACACTACGATTACGGCAGCTCCGGCAGCACGGCCGACGCCATCCACCGCATCGACTCGATCAAGGACAACTCGGGCGGCTCGCCCGGCGCCACCCTGGCGGCGTATAGTTACCTCGGCCAGGGCGGCATCGTGCAAGTGGACTACCAGGAGCCGGACGTCCGCTACGACCTGGCCTTCGGCACGGGCAGCGACCCGAACGACGGGCTGGACCGCTTTGACCGGGTGATTGATCTTCTCTGGCGGAACTACGGCACGTCGACCGACGCGGTCCGGATCAAGCACGGCTACGATCGGGCGGGCAACCGCCTGTGGCGTGAAGACCCTGTGGCCGCGTCGTATTCCAAGAACTTCGACGAGCTGTACACCTACGATGGGGTCAATCAGCTCAAGACCCTCCAGCGGGGCGACCTCAATGCCAACCACGATGCGGTAACGTCGAAGAACTTCGCCGAGGACTGGACGCTGGACATGACCGGCAACTGGCCCACCTAGAAGAAGGACGACGACGGCGACGGCACGTGGGACTTGGACCAGTCCCGCACCCACAACGCCGCGAACGAGCTTACCCAGATCGCCGGCTCCTCTTCCCACGTTGCCCACGACCGCTGCGGCAACATGACCCGCATCCCCAAGCCGGACGACTGGAGCGCCCATTACGACCTGACCTACGACGCCTGGAACCGCCTGGTCAAGGTGATGGACGGCCAGAGCACCGTTGCCACCTATGCCTACGACGCCCGAAACTTCCGCGTCACCAAGACCGTCTCCGGCACCACGCGCCATTACTACTACAACACCGGCTGGCAGTGTCTCGAAGAGCGCCTCTACTGCCACCAGGACCCGAACTGGAACGTGGTCGCCATCACCAACACCTCAGGCGCCGCGCAAGAACGCTACACGTACGACGCGTACGGCCGGCCCACCTTCCTCACCGGCTCCTTCGGCTCGCGCTCGTCTTCTAGCTATGCATGGGAAACGCTCTTCGCCGGCTACCGTTGGGATAGCGAGGTGGGAAGGTATCAAATTCGGGAGCGATACCTCGGCTCTCCGCTGGGTTGCTGGCAGTCGCGCGATGCGATTGGGTATAAGGGCGGAATCAACCTCTACGAGTATGTTGGCGGTCGCCCGGGGAATGGTACAGATCCCTCGGGGTATTGGGCACCATCCGATCACTACACCCTTGAGGACGTGGGGCTCACTGCCTACAAAGGCGCGAACCCGCCCATTGGCAAGAAGTGCAGAGCGTGGATGCTGACGACGTTGTATGCGGGCAACAAATGGCAGGACGCAATGTTCGGCGGCGGGCTGGGTCGCGTGGACGGACGAACCGCCCGTTACTGGCGATCCGCTTCTTGACCGGGGTTCGTTCTGGCCCTCTTCGTATCCAGAAGAGCACCCCAAGTGGGGCGAACCTCTGGACAGGAATGGAGCCGAAGCAAAGGCTCGCTTTGCCGCGGCGAGGGGATTCATGCAGTGGGTAACGCCTGAGGAGTTTCCGTGGTTTTATGAGAAGTGCTGGTGTGTGTGCAAGAAGCTGGGATAGGAGGCGGAAATGTTCGTGCGAGAACCGATTGTTGGCTCTCTTCTGGTGGTCTTCGTAGGGATTGGCTACTGTGCTGAAGGAGAGCCTAATCAGAAGGAGGATCGGGAGTTGGTCAAGCGCATGATACTATTCCTGGAAAGGGAAGATGTGGACCTTGTGCTTGGCTCGGAGGCAATATGCAACCTGCCGCGATTGGTCCCTTCCAGCACGGATGCCCAAAAGGCCACCATGCGGTACCTCGAGCGCGTAGCGGCAACTGGCAGCACTATGGTGCCAATCTGGTACGCGCGATCGCTGTGCATGTACGATGCGGCGTTTGCGTCGAAGTTAGTGGCGCTGCTGGTGGAGTCACAGAACGATAGTGTCAACCGGCTTTGCTGGACGACGCTTGCCCTGATGGGGAAGAAGGCGGGCGGACAGGTGAAGTCATTGGAAGAATACCTTCGGCGACAGTCGGACCCCCTCGAGCGGGTACGCGTACGAATTGCCCTTGCAGTAATGGGAGCTACCCTCGACAACTATGCGCAGGCGATCGAACAGAGTATCCGCCAACGCGAGAGGGCGGCGCTCGAAGCCGTCGAGATGGGGGCCCGAATCGGATTCCGCGGTTGGGCCACGGAGAAGGCGGTTTCAGAAGTCAGGCAGTGGCTCGGAGACGACCTCTCCGACGAATACAAGTGTCCGGCCGCAATATCGCTCGCGGCCTCCGGTTATTGTGACAAGCAATGTGAAAGCCGTCTCAAGACTTTGCTGGGAAATGCGATGAGCGATCCCGAAAAGTCGACCACACGCATTTGCTGCGCATACGCGTTAGCGTTGGTGGACGCTGATCGCGCGGATAAGTACTGGCGAGTCATTGCGAAGACGTGTGGTGAGGGAATGAACCACACCGATAGTTATGCCATGGCCGAGATACTCGTTAGCATCCCTGTCAATCACGTGCAGACTCTTCGCCGCCTCTGCAAGGATGCCGACTCGGAAGTGGCGGCAGGAGCCCAGGAGATCTTGAAGGCGTTGGAGCGTGCTTGCATAACCGGCGGCCCGCGCGTTCCTTGAAACGAGAGTGGGGGGGAAAGCTGTGGGAGCGCTGGGGGAGCGCTGGGGTCGGACCTCAAGAGATTATATCGCTTGCCGGACCAGCCAAACCGGGGACGTGGTGACCGCGGGGATGAGGCGGTCAAGAGGTGGTAGAGGGATTTTCGGGCAGGGCGGAGTCGTGCGGCCGGCGGCCCATCGAGCAGCAGCTCGCTCGGCGCGGGTCTCCCGACCCCGCCGGACTCCTACAACGCCGCGCTGACGCTCGACGGCGACACCCTCCTCGAGCAGGGCCGCACCGACTGCGACGCCGCCGGCAGCGTGGTGCTCTCCACCCTCTGGCGACGGCTGCACAACGCCACGGGCACCGGCCGGTTGAACGAGCCCAGTGGGAGCCAGCCGCGTGGGCGGCGCAGCTACGTCGCCGCGTGGCAGGACGCCGTCGACCGCTCGATTGCTACGGCCGACTACGGCACCAACAACGGCTCGTCGCTCACGCGGCCCTCCACCGTCCCCGCGCTGACCGACTCGTGCATCGCCCGGGCCGACCTCCTCCGGGCGGTGATCGACCTTTCCCTTGTTTCTTTGCTCCGGTGGTGGCAGCAGGCGGCGAATCGCGTCGACCACGGCAGGATCAATCATGGTCAACACCACCGATCCGCGGAGGTTCTACGCCGTCACCAAGGTGCTCGTCATGCCCTCCTTCTGGAACGAGTCCTTAGGGTTGGTCGCGGCCATGCCGGCTGGCCCACTCCACGGCGGCCAGCACATTGGGACTGTTCCCCGAACCGCTGATCGCGACCACGAGGTCCCCCGTCCGGCCGGAATGAATGAGCTGCTGCACGAAGATGTGCTCGAAGCCCAAGTCGTTTCCGATGTTCGAGGTGAGCGCCAAGACCGGGGCCATCATTGCCTGAGGGTTGGGGCGCTTCCCCACGACCCTGTACTTCAGCCAATGGGAGCGGATCTTGGCTCCGGAGACCGCCCAGCCGTTTCGCTGCGGGATTGCCGACCGCGTGATGGGCAAGCTGCCCGATCCACGCGGCGTCGAAGTCTGGACCGGCGACACGCAGGTCGGATCGGCCCAGCGGGTATTTCGGCCCGAGCAGGTCCGGCTTGTGGGCGGCGGAGGCACCGGCATGGCCGCGATGATCCAAGAAGCCATGGCGCTTCCCCGGCCACCCGCGCCTGAGGTCAAGGGGCACTACCCGGCGTCTGTCTCCGAAGGTCTCACAAGTCGAGCGTGCGTGTTGACCTGGACGAAGGCTTCCCCGTGGAGGGCGCCCCAACGCCCTGCAAGAAACAATCCGTGGATACTTGCACTCGCATCGCATGTGCGTCAGACTCACCGTATTCCGCCCAGGAAGGTCGACGATGACACCACGCGAGCGAGTGCTGACCACGATTGCCCACCAAGAGCCCGATCGCGTGCCCTACAACTTGCGGCTCGTCCCGGAGCAGTTGGCAATGGTCGAGGGCGAGATCGGCACTCGGGATTACGCCGACTACTTCTCTCACGATATTCGGTACGTTGTTCATTCCCTGCCTCCAAGGCCGGAATCGGCGCCGGGGATCGAGTGGACTCCTCGGCCCGCCCAAGACGAGATTGCGAAGCTGGCGAGCGAAATCCGGGCATTGCACGATCGTGGTTTGGCGGTGTGCGGGATGTACTTCATGGGCGTCTATGAGCAGGCAAAGGACTGGATCGGGGATGAGGCCACCATGATCGGGCCCTATGCGGATCCGGAGCGATTCTCCCGATTGCTGGACCGGATCGTTGACTGGAAATGCTCGCTTTACGGGGCTTATGCCGCGGCGGGAGCGGACATCGTCTGGATCGGCGATGACTTGGGCACGCAGCGTTCCCTGGTGATGAGTCCAGCCATGTATCGCCACTGGTACCGCCCCAGGCACCGACAAATCGTAAGTCACATCAGGTCAATCCGGAGCGACGTGAAGATTGCCTTCCATAGCTGTGGCCACGTCACCCCGCTCATCAAGGACTTGATCGACGTTGGAATCGACGTCCTCGAAGCAGTTCAGGCGGAATGCATGGATATCGCCCAGCTCAAACGCGAGTTCGGCGCGGACATTGCGTTCTGGGGCGGCGTCGGTGCACAGAGCGTACTGGCGAGGACAACGCCGGCACAAGTGACGGAGGGGGTGCGTCGCACTCTTGACATCATGGCTCCAGGTGGGGGCTACATCGCCGCGCCTTGCCACACGCTCACGGAAGAGGTGCCGTGGAGTAGTATCGTGGCGTACCATCAGGCGGTGAAGACCTACGGAGCTTATCCCAGATCGACTCGATGAACAGCTTCATGCTCTTGCGCCACGGCCACGTGGTGGCGGAAGGCTGGTGGTCACCGTATCACGCCGAGGCTCCCCACTCCCTGTATTCGCTGAGCAAGAGCTTCACATCGACGGCCGTAGGGCTGGCCATCTCGGAGGGGAAACTCAGCCTGGACGACGAGGTGCTGAAGTTCTTTCCCGAGGATGCGACTTAGCAGCGTAACCGCCAGGTCGCACTTATCAGCATTCGTAGCAGCACGCTGCCGCCCAAACCGCGAAGGCAAACAGCACCCCAGGCCGAGTTGAGCTTCCGGAGCAGGCGCAACTCAGCCGCCCGCCACCGGGGCCAGGATCAAGAGTTCCTCACCGTCGGCGAGCTGCCGGACCCGATGGCTGCGGAGCGTGCCGAGGTGCACCCCGGAAACGGCCACCAGGCAACTCTCCGCCAGGGTCCTCCCCTCGGGCACCATCGCGGCCAGGGCCTCCAGGGCCTGGTCCAGGGAGGCGCCCTCCGGCAGCGTCAACTGCCGTGGCAGGCTCTTGGCCAGGTCATAATCCCGCCCCGACACGACCACGCGGATGTTCATCAGCGACGTCTCCCGAAGCTGCCGCAGCAGGGGCAATGGGGATCGCGGTGGAGCTCGACGAAGCAGGCGTGCCCTTGATGGGCGTCGATCAGCCAGAGCCGCCCGAAGATCGGCCGCCCGGCGGCCGAGAGGATCTTCACGGCTTCCAGCGCGGCCAGCGAGCCGACGGCCGCCGAGATCGCCCCGATCACCGGGAAGAGTTCCTCAAAAGGCGGGTCTTCGGGGTAGAGGCACCGCAGGCAGGCGGTCCTGCCGGGGTCGACGGCCACGAGCGTGCCCGTCATGCCCCACTGGGCGGCGTCGACCAGCGGCACGCCCTTGGCCACGGCGGCGCCGTTCAGACGCAGCCTCTCGGCAAAGGTGGGGGCGCAGGAGAGGATCACGTCCACCCGGCCGGCCAACTCCATCGCTTCGGCGTCGTCCGGCTCGTGATCGATCGCCTCGACGGTGACGAACCGGTTCATCGAGCGGAGCGACTCGAGGAAATACTCGGCCCGAGGCCTGCCGATGGCCTCCTCCGCGCCGAGGACCTGTCGGTTCAGGTCGGGGGAGGTCATCGTACCCCCATGGGCGATGATCACCCGGCCCACGCCGGCCATGACCAGGGCCATGGCGGCCGGGCCCCCCATTCCGCCGGCCCGGGTCACCAGGGCGGTCGCCCGCTTCAGGCGACGCTGCCCCTCCTCCGTCAGCACGCCGGCGCCGATCTGCCGGCTGTACCGGGCGAGCTCTTCCGCCGAGAGATTCAGCTCCGCCATCCGAAGGTATCCCAAGCCGAAGCGATGCCCCCGCTTGATAGTCTAATCCACTTGCCCAGCCGCGTGCAACGCGGGTGGCACTGGCTGCTCGTCAGCCGCGGGTGGCACTGGCTGCTGGTCAGCCAGTGCTCGTCGGGTGGCACTGGCTGCTGGTCAGCCAGTGCTCGGATGCGTCGTGGAGAAGAGCACGGGCCGACAAGCATCACTTCCGCTCCCTGTCGCCTTCTTGGGGGCTGCCCGGCGGCGGCTCCCGATCGGCGTGCCGGGCTTCGGCGGCCAGCCAGCGGGCAATGGCAACCATCAGCCCGACCGCAGCGATCGCGCCGACCGTCAGCACGACGAGCACCAGGAGCATCGCCTCGGCCGGCGCCCCAAGCCACCGCAGCACCCCGAACAGCACCGCCACCGCGGCCGTGATGCCCAGGAGGGTCCGCAGGCCGATCTGAATGGCGGGCGGGCGGTGGGTTGGGGGCTCCATACTTTTCCTGTCCGTCGCTGAAGACGTGCCCAAAGGCTCGGCGTGTCTCCACGGGTGCAACCCACGGACAACGAGCTGCCATGATATCGAGGCCCCTGCCAATCGGCAAGGAAACGGGAGGAGAGCCGGCGGCCAGGGCCGGCTATTCGATCGACCTCTGCCGCGTCCGTCCGGAGCAGGCCGGTCGCGTGCGGCGCGAGATCGGCCTGCCCGCACTATCGGAGCGCTCCGGCGGCAACCCATCCCGGGAGACTCCCCTAAGGAGGGGCCGTTCCGCGAGTGCCCCGCTCACTTCGGTCGCATTCGAGCCCCCGCTAGACAGTATGTTCGGCGGGGTTCGATATGCCTGGTGTAGGAGTGTTCCGTCTGGTGCTGTTGTGCGACATTTGCGGACACAGACTGCCGCATGACGTACTCAGAATGCCAGGGGGTTTTGTGCCCCTGAGTAGCTTGACCCTGCATGCCTTGCTGGGTATTCTGGTACCGCTCTTGCCGGATGGCGTGTAGACCGCAAGAGCCACATAATCTAAATGAGGCTCATCCGACTGAAGCGTACTTGGGGCCGGAAGGTCGGCAACCCCCGGGGCGCGTTTTCAGAACAAAGGGGAGAGACGTGAAGCGAAAGGGCCGCGATTCCCGGCG
>Ga0315290_10000704_pt1 | contig 22245 bp, 17 predicted proteins | sample YL17G12_0_MG_FD_203627 | JGI IMG/M metagenome (GOLD analysis project Ga0315290, IMG submission 203627) | Sediment microbial communities from Yellowstone Lake, YNP, Wyoming, USA - YL17G12_0 | ecosystem: Environmental > Aquatic > Freshwater > Lake > Sediment | place: USA: Wyoming | collected... | reverse complement strand
TGTTTGTAAATTGTGTTCGGTTTGCATTATGTTAATTCAAACTGCTTTACTATATTTATTTTTTAAAACTAATGTATATTTTGACATGCACGATAATTGAAAAAACGACAAGGGTAACAAGGAACAGAAGAAGAAACCCAAGCTGACTCAAAAGGAGAAGCGAAAACAAAAACACGACAAGAATAAAATAACTCCCATTTAAATATAACGACTTGATTCGTCCTCGCCCTGTGCTAATTTTGAAATTGGTACAGGAAGAATAATAAAAATGGCAGCATCCTAGGATGACTGCCATTTCGTAAAAGTACCCCTGAAGAGACTCGAACTCTTGCATTCGGCTCCGGAGGCCGACGCTCTATCCACTGAGCTACAGGGGCACGGCAAAAATTTTACCACGATTCAACCTGGTTCCCCGCGAGACGTCTCTACAGTGCGCGGACCAAAGGTCAGCGCATCCGGACCGAGTTTCACCAGCTCATTCCGCAGCGACTGGATGATGAGTCCGTTCCCGTTTTCTTCCCCTACCGTGAGCAGCTGTTCTTTTTTATGGGCCAGTTCACCACACAACTGGTAAAACTTAACCGTTGCGGCATATTTGCGGCTGAAGAGGGCGTTGAAGGAGGCCATTGTCTGGCGCGATGTGTAGATGGCAGTTTGATATTGAGGGGAGGAGATGGTACCTAGAGTCACTTCCTCGCTCAGGTTCTTCTTCAAATAAGCGGCTTCGTGCCACAGCGCCCAGACGGCAAAAGCGGCCATTGCGATCCAGCCGCTCCAGTCGAAGATTGCACCAACCGCCAACCCGCCCAGACCGGGCACCACTTCCAGCACGGTGTTGTGTAAGGCATGGGTGAAGACGGCCACACACCAGCCGACGACCGGGGCAAGCAGGATGATGGCCACATGTCTGTTCATGCGGCTGATAGCCAGGCCGATGCCGATGAAAGCGGTGTAAAAAGGATGCTGCAAACCGACCAGTACAACCCGCACGAAGACCAGCAGCCAGAATCCATTCCAACCGCTTTCCAGGTAACCTTTTGTGTAAATATAAAAGGAATTTTCAGCAGCGGCGAAACCCAGCGCGACGATGGCGGCATAAATGATACCGTCCAGGATCGAGTCGAACTCGGAGCGGAATATGAAATACACAATTAGCACTGCCAGCCCCTTGAGAGATTCCTCCACGATAGGCGCGATGAGCGATCCGCTGGTCAGTTCGGTAGCGGCCTCCGACCCGGTGAACAGGTACACGCCCACCCCTACTACGGTATTTATGATGAATGCCCCACCCGCCGCGACGATCACGCCCCAAAAGAACACTGTGGTCAGGAGAGCCTTGGGTTCCTTCTCATACCGGTCCAGCCAGTAGATGAAAAAGGCGAAGAAGAACATTGGTATAAAGCCGAAAAGGATGGAGGCGAGCAGAGGCATGAGGGTTCCAAAAAAAATAAGTGACGGGTGAGCCGTCACTTATTTTACCGTCAATCCTTGAAAATCAAACGGGTGCGTTCGACCTGCGCTCCGTCGGGTGTGATGCCAAGCGCGTCCAAGACTTCCTCCGGGCGGCCGGTGGCTGCCTCCCGGGCGGACAAACGCATGAACAGGATGGGATTCCCATCCATGGTCGGTTCAGCGAACTCGAGGTTTTCAATTAACGGACGCAGGTCGTACGACTTTCCGCGCCGCTCGCGGGGCAGGGTATCCACTGCCATCATGGCATCCAGTTTTTTTATGAGTTGATCCTTGTTCGAATCAGCCGGCAGAGTGATCGTATATTCTGATGACATGATCTGCGTCTGAAGCGGAGGTCCTTTTTCGTCCACGCCGATCACCTCCAGAATCTTCAGCCCGGGTGGGACAGCTGCCTGGATGGCTGCCGGAAGTTGGGAAAGTTCGGGTTCGCCCACAACCCACAGATCCAACAACTCGCAGCGGGAGGAAAACCCCAATGGTAGCGCGGCGGCCAGTTGGATCTTCGGCTGGGGGTGAAATCCCTGGCTGTAAGCCAGCGACAAGCCGGCGCGACGGGTGACCCGTTCCCACATCCTGTGCAGGTCGAGGTGGCCGATGTAGCGCAGGGCGCCGGTTTTGGCAAAAGTGATGCGTATTCTCATGAGGGCATCCGTCGTCGCGCCCCAACGATACCGCCGGGAACGCAGCACAGAATGGCAATGAGCATGCCGGGCAGCCCGAAAAGCAAGCGGTTATAAATTTCTCCAGGACGTGCTGCCAGCCAAAGTGCCAATAAGAAAATGGATGCGGTAAAGCCGGCAGCCAGAGCAGTGGCAGGTCCCCGCCCATGCCGTGCCAACCCTGCAATCAGCCCGGCGATAAAAGCGGTAAATGCCAGAATGAGCAGTCCCGCCCAAGTATTGGAAAAATCCAGACCGGTCACTTTTCCGAGTAGAGTGCTGAAGAGGGCAGTTCCCATGACGATTAGCAGTCCAGCCGGGATGCCGACCAGAATGTCGGAAATGGTGGGATTGAGGCGCATGTTAATCTCCAATTACCGGAAGGTTAAGCTCGTTTTTCCTTACGGGAGATTTTACTTCAGGACACTTCCAATAATTCCCCGGGTTTTCGCGCCGCACACCGGTAAAAGTCGGCAGGATGCCACAGGCGAAGCAGTGCTGGCGGCAGTCCACGCGGATCTCGCCTTCCAGCGACATGCGGAAGTCCTGGAACAGGTAGGATTTCTTCACCGCGGCGGTAATATGGTCCCACGGGAAGATCTCGTCGGTGCGGCGTGGTCGGTGAGTATAAAAATCCGGGTCGAGTCCGTGTTCGGCGAAAGCCTTGATCCAGGTTTCGTAATGATACTGGTCGTTCCACGCATCGAATCGGACCCCGTTCTTCCAGGCTGTGTAAATGACTTCACTGAGTTTGCGATCGCCACGCGACAGCCATGCTTCAAGCAGGGTATCCTCGGGACGCGTCCAGGTCAGTTTGATATTCTTGTCGCGTAATTCGCGCTTGAGCAAAGCCTGTTTGACCCGCATCTGTTCCGGTGTATCGCACGAAACCCACTGGAAGGGAGTCTGAGGCTTGGGGACAAATGTGCTCACTCCGACATTCAATTTGACCTGCCAACCCTGGGCTTTGCGTCCTTCAGCCAGAACCCGTTTGCACAGGTCAGCAATAGCCTGCACATCCTCCAATGTCTCACTGGGATGACCGATCATGAAATACAGTTTGATTGTCTTCCAGCCGCGGGCGTAGATCTCGCGGGTAGTGTTGATCAGATCCTCGTCCGGAATGAATTTATTGATGATGCGCCGCATGCGTTCTGTGGCAGCTTCGGGGGCAAGTGTGAATCCGCCTGTGCGCCGGTCCTTGAGTTTATCCATCAGGTCGATGGAGACGGATTCGATCCGCAGGGACGGCAGCGATACCGAAAGGTGCTCTCCTGCAAATTTCTCGCCGATGGCGGTAACCAGCTCAACGATATGAGTGTAGTCTGAGGAGGAGAGTGACATCAGCGCCAGTTCCTCGAAGCCGGTTGAGTGGATGGCTTCTTCGGCGGCCTGGACAACCTCCTCAACGGAGCGCTCGCGCACGGGCCGGGCGATCATCCCGGCATGGCAGAACCGGCAGCCGCGTGTGCATCCGCGCATGATCTCAACGGGGGCGCGGTTGTGCACGACCTCGATGTTCGGCACGATGAATCTGGTCGGAGGAGGCGGCAGCTTGGCCACCATGCGTTTGGTGATTATTGGTCCGGCATCGGCGATGGTCGGTGTGACAGCTTCGACGGTGCCGTCATCCAGATAGGATACTTCATAAAATAAGGGAACATATACGCCTGGGATTCTCGCCAGCGCGCGCAGTGTCTCATGTCGGGACGCGCTTGCTGTTTTGCTGCTCTGCACCGCGTTGATAATATCGTGGATCACTTCTTCGCCTTCGCCGATGGCGAATGCGTCGATGAAGGCATGCATCGGCTCGGGGTTCATAGCCGAGTGTCCGCCGGCGATGATGATGGGATGTGCCTCGGACCGCTCTCTGGCGTGCACGGGTATGCCAGCCAGGTCCAGAATGTTCAGCGTGTTGGTGTAAAGTGTTTCGTAAGGGAGCGAGAAACCGATGATGTCGAATGCTGCAAGTGGGTGGAAGGTCTCTAGCGAATAAAGCGGAATATCCGCTTCGCGCATCGCCGCGTCCATGTCTGTCCAGGGTGCATAAGCGCGTTCGGCCAGCGCATCTTCGCGCTGGTTGACCTGGTCGTAAAGAATTTTCAAGCCCATATTGGAAATGCCTATGTCATAAATATCGGGGAAAACCAGCGCGACCTTGGTGCGCGCCTTGTCCCAATCCTTGACAGTAGTGTTGAATTCTCCGCCAACATAACGACCCGGCTTGGATACTTTTAAAAGGATGCGGTCGAGCCTGTTTTGGATCTGTTCGGGTTTCAACATGCGCAAAATTATACCTGAGTTTGTCCGAAAAGCCTGCCAGTGGAATCAAAAAGCCGAGGCACATGGTTTAGCCTTCGGCTTTAACAAGCAGTTATCTATTCAAGGACTTCGGCGATGATATTGTGCCCATGCTCGAGTGCGAAATCCCGGGCGGTCTTGCCATCCAAACTTTTCAGATCCTTATCCGCACCATATTGGAGCAGGATCTTGACCATTTCGATCTGACCGTTCTGTGCCGCCGAATGGAGTGGAACGAAATCACCCTCCTGACGCAGGTTGGGATTGGCGCCCCGTTCGAGCAATAGCATCGTGATCTCATAATGACGGCCAGCCGCCGTCGAGTGGAGCGGCGTGACCTTTAATCCGTTTTGCGAGGGAGTATTCACTTCGGCGCCAGATTCGAGCAGGAAGCGAACCACCTCCACGTGACCGAACAAGGCTGCCAATCCGAGAGGCTGGAAACCATCGGGTGCGAATTCATTGAGCAATTTGGGTTTGCGCTTCAAGATGGATTTGACTCGATCAACCTTGCCGATGGCACACGCATCAAAAAGGTTGAGGCGTGGTCTTCGTTTGAGCAGCAGGGAGGTGATCTCAGGTTTGCCGTAATAAACAGAGACCATCACTGCAGAAGTTCCCTGCACATCCTGGGAATTGACCAGGGAGCGATCTTCAGCGACAAGGCGTTCCACTGCTGCCAGATCGCCCTGCTGAATGGAGGAGATGAGTTCTTCGCGCGGTTCCATCAAAATACAGGTTTGCCATTCTTGTAGAACAAGTCACCGTCCACTTTGATTTCTGCTTCGTTCATGTCGCACAGCATATCCCAGTGAATGCCGGACTCGTTTTTGCTGCCGCTTTCAGGGTAGCCTGCGCCGGCTGCCAGGTGGATGGTCCCGCCTATTTTTTCATCGAACAACATATTCTTGGTGAATTTCTGGATGCCGTAGTTGGTGCCGATGCCGAATTCGCCCAGGTAGCGCGCACCGGCGTCAGTATTGAGTTGTGAGGTGAGCATTTCCTGGTTTTTACTGGCTTTTTCCTTGATAACCTTACCCTTCTCAAACCAGAGTTCGATATCGGTGATCTCCTGGCCGTACTCGATCGCCGGATAGCGAAAGCGCACCCAGCCGTTGACCGATTCCTCGACTGGACCGGTGAAGATCTCGCCGTCGGGGAAATTGGCCTTGCCGTTGCACGGTATGAACTTGCGGCCTTTGATTGACATCTTCAAATCTATATTGTCGCCTTTCAATACAACCTTGTCCCGCCCCTTCAACCAGTTGACCAGTTTCTGTTGGCGCCGGCCCTCTTTCTTCCAAAACGCGACCGGATCATCCTCATGGAGCATGCCTGCCCCGAAGACGAATTCGGTGTAATCCGCTAGGTTCATATCCGCCTCCTGCGCCATGGCATTATTCGGGTAGGCGGTCAGGCACCAACGGAATTCCTTACTGGCAGTGCGCTGCATGGAAATTTTCATCAAACCGGCATTGGCTTTTTGGAAACGAGCCATGCGGGAAGGGTCGATGCCGCTCAGGTTGCGAGTGTTTTCTTCAGCCCAGATGCTCAGGCTGGCATCAAACGTTTCGGTGATCAACCGGCGGACCGGTGCGACGAAATCCAACTGGTCGTCGGAGGCGTGTTTGTAGAATAGCTCCTCGGTCCCCGGGACAGATTGTTGGACGAACACATGTGCTCCGGCTTTGACGGCCTCTTCGTAGACCGCCAGCGTCAGATCGTGTGCGATGGGATGGGTGCGCAGAACGAATTTCTCCCCCGGCTTGAGTGCGAGAGAATAATGGACCATGACTTTCGCAAGTTTTTCAACACGTGGATCGGGCATGGGAAATCCTTTCAGGCAAAAAGTGGCTGGTAGGTACGCCCTGATTCTATCAGCTTTTCGCGCTCATCCACTGACTGGGGAGAGAAGTTTTGGCAGGCTTCCAGCACCTTGGGCAGCACATGAACATCACCCACAGTGCAAAGCCCGGTCACATCATATGAAAGGGCAAAATTTACCGCCTGCTGAATGATATCCATTTCGCTGAAGGGTTCATACCAGCAATCTGCCCAATGGGAATCATTCTTCCAGGGTCCTTTAGTGATAGATTTGATGATCATTGTACCGACATCCTTACGGCGGCATTGGGCAACCAGTTGTTCAGCATTCTGGCGGTATTTTGGATTCGCCATCTGGATGAAATTCAACGGAAACAGGATGGAATCGAAATCGAATCGTCTCAAGGCTTCGAGGTAAATCGCAGGAGCGTCGGCACCATGACCGGTGATGCCGATGAAGCGGGTCAATCCTTGTTCACGGGCTTCGACCGCCGCCTCGAGAGCGCCGCCTTTTGCCGTAACGGCGTCCAACTCCTCGAAGGTGGTCACCGCATGGAGTTGGTAAAGGTCGAAGCGGTCGGTCTGCAACCGTTTGAGTGATGTGTTTAGTTCTTTCCAGGCGGTTTCCCGTGTCCGTTCGGTGGTCTTGCAGCCCAGGAAGAACCGGTCACGCTCGCTCGGCATCCAGGGACCAATGCGCTCCTCGGCCTGTCCGTAGGACGGTGCTACATCGATATGATTGACTCCAGCAGCGATGACCATTTCCATCACACGATCTGCCTCCTTCTGGCTGATCTCCCAAAAGGCAACTGCGCCAAATATGGCAACTGTGCTCAGGTGACCGGTTCGTCCAAAACGTCTTTTTTCCATGGGAATTCCTTTTTTATCAGGCGAAAAACCCCACTGCGAGTGTCTTGGGGCCAGCATGCACCACGATCGCCGGCGGCAGCTCGTAAATGGGAATATCGGAGATGTTGAGATTGGAGGCAAGTGTCGCAGCCAGTGCTTTCGCATCCTCCAGCGTCTCCACATGCATGACGCACAGGAGGTGCGGATCTTTGCTGGCTTTTACCTGTTCGGTGACGATTTCGACCAATTTGCCAAGAGCGCGTTTTTTCGTCCTCTCCTGGTCGAAGGGAGCAACCTGACCATCCTTGATTTGTAGAATCGGTTTAACTTGCAATAATTCCCCCAGTATTGCCCTCGCGCCTCCAATCCGGCCGCCTTTTTGCAAATATTCCAATGTGTCGATCAGGAAGTAGGTCCGCCCGCGAGGAATCAAGTCACGGATATGGGACTCAATTTCATCAGCGCTTTTTCCCTCTATCGCCAGGTGGTGTGCCAGGAGCGCCAGTGTGCCCAGGTTGCCGGCGATGGTCCTGGTATCAATTACGCGGATATCGGCATCTGGGAAATCCTTCCGGGCGGTCATGGCTGAGTTTACTGTCCCGCTGACCTTTTCCGAAGGCGCGATCACTAAAACCGGCTCATGCTTGTCCAATGCCTGCTGGAAGAATGGTTTATAAAGTTCCGGAGAAGGGGCTGAAGTTTTTGGGAGTTGTTTCGATGCTTTGAGCAATTTCAGAAAAGTCAGAGTATCGAGCTCAGTATCATCCCTATAAGCCTTTTCTCCGAAGATGACGGTTTGAGGTATGACCGGGATCCCCTTTTGGGCAGTGAGTTCCCGAGGCAGACCGCAAGTGGTATCGGTGAGAATTTTTACCATGCTAGCCTCCTGAAAGTAGTGCAAATATGAATGATAAGGATTATTTCAGTTGCAGGATTCTTTTGCCGGTAGCGAACTCCTCGTCATAGAGCGCTTCGATATCCTTATTCGTTCCTCGCAGGCCAGCGACCACCTTTTGAGACCAGAGTAAATACTCTCGCTTCTGGATTTTTGGCCACCAGCGCGGGGGAGACTGGTTTAGGTCATGGATGTTACATGTCTTATCCGCCAGCTTGACCAATTTAGCCTTGGTGCTCTTGTGAGGGGTGGTTTCAATCTGCAGACGTTTGCGATCCATGTAGGTCAGAGATTTGTCATCGGTGCATTCAAGCACGAGGCCCAGGACTTCCTCGCCGAATAAGCTGCGGATTTCATCCGGGGCGGTCTCTGTATCTTCGATGGTGTCATGCAGGATCGCTGCCAGGATCACAGCCTGATCGCGGATACCGCCGACCCGCCAGAGTAGTTCCGCCACTTCGATGGGGTGGTTGATATAGGGAGATTTGAGTGTATCCTTCCGCCGCTGGTCCCGGTGCCGGTCAGCAGAAAAATGGATGGCGGTGAGCAGGATGCCAGTCTTTTCTTCAAAATTCATGGTTGAGTTAGATTCCAGATTGGGCTCCGGGACTTACAGGTCTTTTCTATAAGTTCTGTGCATTTTATAAAAGTCAATTCCGAAATTTTTCATTTCACGCTGCATGCGGTCATTTTCGGTGCCGATCTGCACGGCTTCCGCAGCCTTGAAGCGGCCGCCTTCCTTGACAGTCTTGAACATTTCAGTAAATAAAATAGCGGTACCACCCGATCCGCGGTATTCATCGAGCAATCCTGCGCCGTTGATATTCAGAAAATCGCTCCGGCGCAGCTCCAGCATCAAGGTCAGCCAGCCGAACGGGAACAGTCTGCCTTTTGTTTTTTGCAGGGCTTTGGAGATGTCCGGGTAGGCCAGCAGAAAACCGACAGGCTGGTCGCCTTTCATGACGATCTTGACCAACTTGGGATCAACAAACCAAAGCAACTGGTTCGCGATAGCGTCCACTTCTCCGTCTGTCAATGGAATCCCACCTTCAGTTCCGATCATTGCCCCGTTATAAAGGTCTTTCAGCTTGGGGATAAATTTCTTTAAATCTTTCCGCGTAGTAAAACGGGCGATGTGCAGCCCGCGCCGTTCCTGGATACGTTCGGAGAGTTCCATGATTCGCACGGGAAATTCAATATTGGCATCAATATACCCTGATACAGAGTCATAAATGTGCACTAATCCGCAGGCTTCGATCAGTTCGGAATAATAGGACAGGTTGTAAAGCATACCGAAAGCCGGTCGGTGCTCGAAGCCCTTGACCAGCAGCCCGCCGCCATCGAGTTGTGTGAATCCATGTGGCCCGGTCAGGAAGGTTAGTCCGCGCTCGCGAGCCCATTGGCAGCCGGCATCGAAGAGCGCTTGCGCTGCATCGAGATTGTTCTCGCACTCGAAGAGATAGAAAAATCCTTCGGAGGTGTGGCTGTAGCGATTGCCCAGTTGGTTATTGAGCACCGCCAGCCGCCCGAGCGTGCGTCCGCCTTCCTGGGCGAGGAAAAAAACAGCCTGCGAGTGCTGATAGTAAGGGTGCTTCTTCGTATCCAGCATGAGCTTCGCATCCGATTCCATCATCGGCACCCATTGCGGAGTATCAGCGTAGATGCGGAAGGGAAGCTCCAGGAATGCCTTTCGGTGAGTCCGGTTGGTTAGATCGAGTTGAAGGATATCCATATCAGGAAACTGCTGGAGAATGCTTGGCGCGTTCCAATGAGGCACGCTCTTCCATTTGCGTGCGCAGGGTCTGGACGTCGTGCTTGATGGTGAACATCGCTCCCATGTAGAAGATGAAGCACAGGATCCATGTAATGGTGCAGATACTCAAAATGGAGACCTGCAGGTTGAAGGCATCGGCGATGATGCCTGCCAACAATGGGGCAAGAGCGGCTCCGCTGCTCTCCACAAAATACTCCACGCCCTGCGCAGTGGAACGGACCTCGGGCGGGGTGATGTCAAAGACGGTGGAGATGACATTAGGCGAAGACAGTGGGATGAACAGGGCGGTGAGTGACATCAGCACGAAGAACTGGGTGGTATCCTGGATTGGGGTTTTCATTGCCAGATAAAGAAAGATTGCCCCCATCAGCACGCCCACACTCGATACGATGATGCGCCCGCGCACATTGCGCTTGAAAGCCCAATCGCCAAGCGCGCCACCGACAAAATAACCCGCTGCGAGGATCAGGATGACTGGACCCATGGTGAATAGGATGCTGGTTGAATCATAGCCGCGCTCCAGTTCGAGGTAGGTGAAAAACCAGTAAGTAATGACATTCCATGGAAATACGCCGAAGAAACCCTGTAAAAAGATGAACCACATCGTCTTCTTCTTGAGAACCAGCACGGCCTGCTCTTTGGAGAATTTAACCTGCCCAATTTCCATGCCCTCCATTTCGGGTTCCGACTGCCCGCGCGGAACCTCCTTCACACCGAAGAAGATAACCACGGCCAGCACGATCCCGAGGGTGCCAGTAATATAGAATACGGAACGCCAGCCGATGGTTGGAGCAAGCATCAGCGCCAGGATCATGCCGATCAGGTAACCGAGCGGCTGGGTGAGCTGCAGGATGCCGTAGACTCTGCCGCGCAGCCCGGGACCGAAATAATCCGCTACCAGGCTGAACAATCCAGGGTAGGACGAGTCGTCGATGCCGGTGGAGGCGCGGGTGGCAAGAAAGGTCGGATAGGTGCGGGCGATCGCGCTCAACCAGGTCGTAGCACCCCAGATGAATGAGGCCAGCGCCAGCAGTTTGGCGCGGGCGTAGCGGTCATAGAGATAACCCCAGAGCGGGTAGAGCAGCGCACCCACGATCAGCGCACCGGTGTTGACCGCCCCCATCTGGGTCATGCTGATCTTGAATTCTGCAATGATGTCGGGAGTGAGCGGCCCGATCAGCAATTTGTCGCTTTGGTGGAGGAGCATGAAGAAAAAGAAGATTGCTACAACAAACCAGCGGTAACGAGATTGTTTCTTTGCCATGATGTCCTCGCTGTATTCGGATTTCTGAAAGTGTACAATGGAAAAGAACTTTGGACAAGTTACATGTGTCATTAGTCGTAAAAAATTAATCTTCGGCTTCGCATAGAGAACAAATCGATCAATATTCGAGGAAAGAGAAAGCTAAATAATCCTGGATGAAAATTCCATTCGGACTGTCTTTCTATATGCAACTCCTGATATCTTTTCAAGCTGGGTAGAGAATAAGCAATAAATTGACAACAATTTTAGTTCGAGCATTCATGAAATCCATTACAAAAAGGGGTAAAATCACTCCTTACTGTCTTCACTGGGAACATCAATCTTCTTTGAATAATCCTTTCCATGGCAACTATCGCAACTCCCGCCGAGTTCACCCTCACCCACAAGGACCAACAGACAAACAACCGTACCAGCCCGGTACGCTGGATCTGGTCGCACGCCTCGCATTATTGGTTGATCATGACGATCCTGTTCATTGGCGCGTTGGGAAACGCCGCGCTGGCGCTGGTGGTGCCGATCCTGACCGGGAGCGCATTCAACGCGATGCTTAAACCTGTTCCGGATACAAGCGTCCTGCTTCCGCTGGCGCTCATCATCGGCGGCACTCAGATTCTGCGCGGTGTGCTGCAATTCGGGCGCAACTTTGGAGCGGAGCTGTTGGCACAAAAAGTGGAGCGTGACGTCCGTGAGGAATTGTATGTATCCCTGCTGGGAAAAAGCATGACCTTCCACAGCTTGCAGCCGGTGGGCGACACGATGGCGCGCGCGACCAACGATGTGCGCGAGGTTAATTTACTTTTCAGCCCCGGCCTTAACCTGGTGATCGGTTCGGCGTTTTTCCTAGTGATGCCAATCATTTATGCGCCGCGCTATTATCCTTCACTCATCATCACCCCGCTCGTCTTTGCCATCCTGTATTTCATCGTGCTGGTGCGTTATCTCAAAACGCTATCCCCCATCACGGATGAGGTCCGCAGCACTTTTGGTGAAATGAACACGCATCTCTCCGAGTCACTGGATGGAGTCGAGACGGTCAAGGGTTCTGCGCAGGAAAATGCAGAGGTGGGGAAGTTTGTCATCAACGCCACCCGCGTGCGGGACTGGTTTGTCAAGCAGGGTGACACAGAAGCGCGTTTCGTGGGCATGCTCCTTTTGGGGTTGGCCTATGCCGCTGGACTGACCCAGGCGCTGCTTCTTTACCGGCAGGGAATCCTGTCGGTGGGCGATGTGGTTGCTTATTTTGGCATCCTGCGCATGCTGGAGTTTCCCACCTTTACCTCCACCTGGGCATACACCCAGGTCTCGCTGGGCGTCTCCGGTGCTCGCCGCATTCTGGAGCTGATGAACCGCGAAACATTTCTCGACCAGAATGCAGCGGGATACAGCCAACCGATGCACGGTGAGATCGAATTTCGGAATGTTACATTCAGTTATCCCGATTCAAACAACAACCAGGAGAATGACGCTTCTGTTCTGGAAGGGATCTCTTTCAAGGTTAAGTCGGGTCAAACGGTAGCCATTGTAGGGCAGACAGGTGCGGGCAAGACCTCTCTGGGAAAATTAATCAACCGAACGTATGACATCACCACCGGGCAGGTGTTAGTGGACGGTGTGGACGTGCGTGAATGGAATCTCGCCACCTTACGCCAGCAGATCTCCATCATCGAGCAGGATATCTTCCTATTCTCACGCTCAGTCAGCGACAACATCGCCTTCGGGAAGCCAGGCGCGGACCAGGCTGTGGTCGAATCAGCGGCGAAAGCTGCCCAGGCGGATGATTTCATCCGCACCTTTGATGAAGGCTACGACACGGTCATCGGCGAACGCGGAGTCACGCTTTCGGGCGGGCAGCGTCAACGGCTGGCGCTGGCGCGTGCTTTCCTCACCGATCCACGCATATTGATACTCGACGATTCGACCTCCGCCATCGACAGTGCCACCGAAGATAAGATCCAGCGCGCCATTGCCGCCGCTGCGAAGGGACGCACCACCCTGATCATCACACACCGCTTATCGCAGATCCGCTGGGCGGACCTGATCATTGTATTACGTAGAGGCCGTATCGCCGCCATGGGCAGCCATGATGAATTGATGAAGACTTCAGAAGCCTATAGCAGGATTTTCAGGGAGTAGGATGGGTTTCTTTAACGGACTTAACGAGGAAAAGTATGATCGCCAGTACACTGACCGTGAACTGACTCGGCGGATTGTTGATTATTTTAAAAATCAACGCACGAGGATGATCATCATCATCGTACTGGTGATCGCCATCTCGGCAGTCGCAGCCGCCTTGCCGGTGGTCGTCAGCCGGGTGATCGGGTTCATTTCCGGCCAACCCAACCCTTCCTTGCAAGCCATCCTGTTGGTCGGTTTAGGCGTGGCGCTGGTCGGGATTGCCAACTATGGGTTGAATTGGGCGCGGCGCAGCCTCACCGTGCGTTCGGTGGGAGACGTCGTGCTCACCCTGCGCACGCAGGCCTTCCGTGCTGCAGCGGAACACGATCTCTCCTTTTACGACCAATTTTCATCCGGGCGCATCGTATCGCGCATCACCAGTGACACCAATGATTTCGGGCAATTGATCGTCATCGTCACCGATATCACGGCGCAGATGTTCCAGGCAGTACTGCTGGGAGTGATCCTGTTCAGGACCTCGTGGCAAATGGCGCTGCTGCTATTCGCCTTCCTGCCCATCATTTTTGGGATGGCCATTGGCTACCGCAGCCTGGCACGACGGGTGACGCGGCGCGGCATGCAGGCCATGGCAAACGTCAATGCCACCATTAAGGAAACGGTCTCCGGCATCGCCATCGCCAAGAACTTCAGGCAGGAGACCAGCATCTTCTATACTTTCGATGAGGCCAACCAGCAGTCCTATCATGTCAATGTCCAGCGTGGACTGGTACTCTCGTTGGTCTTCCCGACCCTTAACGCCCTGGGTGGAATCTTCGTTGGGGTGCTGGTCTATGTAGGTGGCATGGGCGTCGCGCAGGGCATCATCACCGCCGGAGCCTGGTACCTGTTCATTATGAGCCTTGATAACTTCCTGTTCCCGGTGATGAACCTGTCTGCCTTTTGGGCGCAGATTCAATCGGGGCTCTCTGCAGCTGAGCGCGTGTTTGCGTTGATCGACGCCGACCCCAATGTTGTGCAGACTGGCCGGCGGGATGTCCCAACTCTCAAAGGTGAGATCCGTTTCGAGGACCTCGACTTCCGCTATGGGGAGAATGAACCCGTGCTGGCGCACCTCAACCTGACGATCAAGCCGGGAGAAACGCTGGCTCTGGTCGGTCACACCGGCGCGGGCAAGTCGTCCATCGCCAAGCTGATCGCCCGCTTCTACGAATTCCAGGGCGGCAAATTGTGCGTGGACGGGATGGATATCCGTTCGTTCGACCTGCAGCAGTACCGCCGGCAGCTGGGCATCGTCTCACAGGTACCGTTCTTGTTCTCCGGTTCGATCGCCGACAACATCCGCTATGCCGCACCGGACGTTTCTGATTCAGAAATGATGACCATGGCGCGCCGCATTGGGGACGGGGAGTGGCTGGAGATATTGCCGGAGGGACTCGCCACCGAGGTGGGTGAGCGGGGCGGGCGTCTTTCAATGGGCCAGCGTCAATTGGTGGCGTTGATGCGCGTGCTGGTGCAGAAGCCCGCCATCTTTATCCTCGATGAAGCCACCGCTAGCGTGGACCCATTCACTGAATGGCAGATCCAGCAGGCGTTGAACCTGATCCTGCACCAGTCCACCAGTATCCTGATCGCGCACCGTCTGTCTACCGTCAAGGCAGCGGACCGCATCGTGGTGATGGAGACGGGGAGTATCATCGAAGAAGGAAGCCACGAAGGACTGCTCAAGCAGGGCGGACACTATGCCACCCTGTACAACACCTATTTCAGGCATCAGAGCCTGGCGTATGTGGAGCAAATGAAGGAGCTGGTGGAGGGGGATTAGGAGACAGAATTCACTTCTTTGAGCGAGCATTCAAGCAGATCTTCCGAGAAAATAAACTGGTAGAATTACCTTGCTCAAAGACAAGGAGCGCAAGTGGTGGCATCCCTTTCGGACAAGGAATTGGCGGACCGCACCGCCCAGGGCGATCAAAGCGCATTTCTGGCGTTATATGACCGCTATTCCGGACGGGTTTATGCCCTGGCGGTCAGGATCATGGGAGACCCGATGCTGGCCGAGGAAGTCACTCAAGATACTTTTTTGAAACTCTGGGACCGCGCCCGCCAGTATCTGGCAGAGCGCGGTTTGCTGCTCCCCTGGCTGCTTACCATCACCCGATACACTGCCCTGGACCGTTTGCGGCTGGAAGGACGTCGCCCGGTTCTGTCCACCGCGGATGACCCCGAGCTGCTCTGGCAGAAGATGCCCGATCCCGCCAGTCAGCCGGATGAAGCCCGCTGGCGCAGCCTGTACCTCATCGTCCAGGCGCTGCCCGCTGAACAGCGGAAGGTGATCGACCTGGCTTATTATCAGGGACTCAGCCAGAGTGAGATCGCTGAAACGCTGAGCTGGCCGCTTGGCACAGTCAAGACCCGCCTGCGGGCCGCGATGGAATCCCTGCGAAATAACTGGCTGAAAGAGGATTGAACTTCATCTTCTTTGCGTTGAAATCCTCAGGACCGAGATTCCCCGAGAATAAACACTAATGCGGGTTTAACTAAATCCAAAATCCTTATTGGTGACGTATGGTTAAGTGGAGTATAAATGTCAATGAACAATGACCTCAGCCACCCCTACCGCGAGAACCTGGCAGCTTATGCGCTGGGCGCACTCGATAAGGGTGAGATTCCCGCTCTTGAGCAGCATCTCCAAACCTGTGAGTCATGTCGGGATGAATTAGCAGCTTTCCGTTTACTTGGCGACGGCTTGCTGGTGGCAATCCCACCGCGTCAGCCTTCGACTGACCTGAGACGGCGCCTGCAGGAGCGTCTGTCCCCCCGTCAGGAATCATCCCCAGCCAAAAGGAAGTGGTCGCTCGGACAGATCGCTCTGGGCGCGGCAATGGTTCTGTTGCTGGGTGTCTCGTTGTTCTCCGTGCATCAGGTACAAACCCTTCAGCGCCAGCAGGCAGCCCTCGCTCACCAGTTCAATAATGGTCAGACGGCGCTGGCGATGCTGGCGTATCCGAGCACACGCACCCTGCCGCTCAATGGCGGGAACATCGCGGGGAACCTGCTGGTCGACCCGGATCGCAACGTGGCAGCACTGATCGTCTGGAACCTACCCTCCCTGTCCGCGGACCAGACCTACCAGGTCTGGCTTATTGACCCGCAGGGGAAGCGTACCAGCGGCGGGACGTTCCAGCCGGAGCCGGGGCAGCCTTTCACGACCGTGTCCATCTTTGCGCCAAAGGCTTATTCAAATTACAGCGGCATCGGCGTGACCGTCGAGCCGGAGGGAGCAAGCGCGGCGCCGACTGGCAGAAACATCTTCAAAGTGGATTTTTAATCAACCCAAGCCATACCCCGCCCCTAACAAGGCGGGTTTTTATTACCCTGGTTATAGGATAATGTAAATCCAAATTGCCCAGTTAGGACGTATTCCTTTCTAGAGACAAACGAGTACCATTTATTCAAGGAGAGAAAATGAAAGTCAAAATGATGATCGCTGTGATATTTACCACTGCAATGGCTCTTGCGGCCTGTGGTCCACGGGTGGCGTCCTCTTATGCCCCGGTTCCTGCCAAGCCTCTAGCTCAGGCTGCCACGCAGGTGCCCGGTGCACCGGCTTCCACTGAACCGACGGTCAATGTTGGAAAATCTGACTCGCTCGGGTCGTTCCTGGTCGATGCCAAAGGCATGACGCTGTATTTGTTCCTGAAAGATACTCCCAATACCAGCAACTGCTACGACGCATGCGCCCAGAACTGGCCGCCTCTGCTGATCACTGGCAGCCCTGTCGCCGGTGATGGCCTGGATGGCGCCAAGCTGGGAACGACGGTGCGTAAGGATGGGACTATGCAGGGCACCTACAATAGTTGGCCGCTGTACTACTTCGCCAAGGACAAACAGGCTGGCGATACTAGCGGGCAGGATGTGAAACAGGTTTGGTACGTGATTTCACCGGCGGGGGATAAGGTGGTTGCGGTGGCCAGCGTCGCCTCTAGCGATACCGGTTATGGAAACAGTTCACCAACTAACACTCCGATGAGCACCATGCCGACTGCCACCAGCGCTTCCGCCTCGGGTGACTCCACGGTCACGGAAGGCAGCAGCGTCAATGCCACGATCGAAGGCTTCGCCTTCAACCCGGGTGTCTTGAAAGTGCACAAAGGCACGACCGTCAAATGGACGAATAACGACGGCGCGTCACACACCGTCACTTCGGACAGCGGCGCCTTTGAAAGCGGTTCGCTCAAGTATGGAGGCTCATTTTCCTTCACCTTTAATGATATCGGGTCGTTCGCCTACCATTGCAAATTCCACAGTGGAATGACAGCCACGGTCATTGTGGTGCCCTGATTCTGAGATCCATGACGATAATAAATGAGGAGCTTCCGATGAGGCAGCTCCTCATTTATTATTTCCGACACCAGCCGAAGGGATAGGATGAGCAGAGGAAGAATATCATGGTGAAGTAGAATAGCCCGACTACCTGCCACGGTATTTGATGAAGTCTCCCCACGAGGTTCCGTCATTAAACCCAATAGGCGACTGGGTTTACGGATTTCTCCCAGATGGGTGGCATTGAAGACAGTTGCTCAAGTCGGTGATGCCTTTTTCCGCATGGTGCTTGATGGTCTCGGCCTGGTTATGACAGGCATAGCATGACCAGCGGGTTAAGTTGGGTTGGTGGCAACTCGAGCAGGTTTGGGCGTTACCGTGATTCATTGGGAAGCTGTGCGGACCATTGTAGGTCGCCGGCCTCCAGGCTGAGGTCTTATGGCAATTACTGCATGCTTGACCTGAGAACATGCCGGCATGGTAGGCAGGGTCTGCATGGCAGCTTGAGCAGGCTGTCGGCAGGGGACCAATGTTGCTGCCGTGGCATTGAGCACAGGGCAGGCTGCCATGCGCGCCAGTCAGTGGGAATTTAGTCAGGTTGTGGTCGAAGGTGGCGGGTTTCCAGGCGCTGGTGCTATGGCAGGCACCGCAATTGGTCCCGAACTTACCGCCGTGGTTGTCATCCTTGGCATGACAGGTGCCGCACGTTGTGGGGGTGCCCTTAAATACGCCGTTGATGTGACAGGAAGAACAAGCCGTGGAAACATGGGCGCCGGTCAGTTTGAAAGCGGCGTTGTTGTGATCGAAGGTGGACGGCTTCCAGGCGCTGGTCGTATGGCATTGAGCACAGATTGTCCCAAACTGGCCGGCATGCGCATCCTTGTTGGCGTGGCAGGCGAAGCAGGTTTGGGGAGCACCTTTAAACACACCGTTGATGTGACAGGAAGTGCAATTTACTGTAACATGTGCGCCGGTGAGTTTAAAGATCGAGTTGTTGTGATTGAAGGTGGCAGGTTTCCAGGCGCTCGTGGAATGGCATTGTTCGCAATTCGTCCCGAGCTGGCCACCATGCGGATCCTTGTTGGCGTGGCATGCAAAGCAGGTCTGGGGAGTACCTTTAAACACACCGTTGATGTGACAGGAAGTGCAATTTACTGTAACATGTGCGCCGGTGAGTTTAAAGACGGAGTTGTTGTGATTGAAGGTGGCAGGTTTCCAAGCGCTGGTCGTATGGCACTTTTCGCAAGCGGTCCCGAGCTGTCCACCATGCGGATCCTTGGTGGAGTGGCATGCAAAGCAGGACTGAGGGGTGCCCTTGAACACGTTATTCTTGTGGCAGGCAGAACAAGCCACTGAACCATGTGCGCCGGTGAGTTTGAAGATCGAGTTATTGTGATTGAAGGTGGCAGGTTTCCAGGCGCTGGTCGTATGGCATTGTTCGCAGGCGGTCCCGAGCTGTCCACCGTGTGGATCCTTGTTGGAATGACACGCGAAGCAGGTTTGGGGTGTGCCCTTGAACACACCGTTGATGTGACAGGAAGTGCAGTTTACTGAAACATGTGCGCCGGTAAGCTTGAATACGGAGTTGTTGTGATTGAAGGTGGCAGGTTTCCAGGCGCTCGTCGAATGGCATTGTTCGCAATTCGTCCCGAACTTTCCACCGTGTGGATCCTTGTTGGAGTGGCAAGCGTAGCAGGTCTGAGGGGTGCCCTTGAACACGTTGTTCTTGTGGCACGAGGAACAAGCCACAGAACCATGGGCGCCGGTGAGTTTGAAGATCGAATTGTTGTGATTGAAGTTGGCAGGTTTCCAAGCGCTGGTCGTATGGCACTTTTCGCAGGAGGGTCCGAGTTGCCCTCCGTGCGTATCCTTGTTGGAGTGGCATGCAAAGCAGGTCTGAGGGGTGCCCTTGAACACACCGTTGATATGACAGGAGGTGCATTTCACGGAAATATGTGCGCCGGTTGGAGTAAAAGCTGCGAAGTTGTGGTTGAAGGTGGACGGTTTCCAGGCACTGGTGGAGTGGCACTGCGCGCAGTTCGTCCCGAACTGGCCCATATGCGGATCGGTCTTCTGGTGACAGGAAAAACAGTCCTGGGGAGTGCCTTTGAAGACCCCGTTGATGTGGCAGGACTCGCATTTGACTGTTAGATGTTTTCCGGTAAGGTGGAAGGCGGCGCGAGTGTGGTCGAAGGTGGCAGGTTTCCAGGCGCTGGTCGAGTGGCACTGCGCGCAGTTCGTCCCGAACTGGCCCTTATGCGGATCGGTCTTCTGGTGACAGGAAACGCAATCCATGGGTGTGCCCTTGTACTGGTTGTTCTTGTGGCACGAGACGCATTTAACTGAGGCATGGGCGCCGGTAAGCTTGAAGGCAGCGCTGTTGTGGTCGAACGAGACCGGCTTCCAGGCGTTAGTCGAGTGGCACTGGGCGCAGTTTGTGCCAAGCTGGCCGGCGTGGGGATCATTATTGGCATGGCATGCATAACAGTTCTGAGGTGTGCCCTTGAAGACCCCGTTGACATGGCATGATTCGCATTTGACCGTTAAGTGCTCTCCGGTGAGTTGGAAGGCGAATCGACTGTGGTCGGTCTGCAGGCGCTTCCAGTCCTCCGGGCTGTGGCAGCTGCCGCAGTCTTGTGGGAACTGGCCGTTGTGTGGGTCGTCCTTTTGGTGGCAGGCGGCGCACAGCATAGGAGTTCCGACAAAAACGTTGTTCTTGTGGCAATCCTCGCAAGCCACGCGCGCGTGTTTACCCAGCAGTTGGAACCGGGCAAGATTGTGGTCAAAACCAGCGGGTTTCCATGCTTCTGTGGAGTGACAGTCACCGCAGGATCCTCCCAACCGGCCGCCATGCGGATCATCCTTTGCGTGGCAAGAAGAACATTCCTGCGGAGCGGATTTCATGCTATCGATGGTATGGGCATTCAGGTGGCAAGCCGTGCACTCCACTTTTGCATGCTGGCCGGTCAGTTTAAAAGCAGTACGAGCATGGTTGAAGTTGGTCCCGTAGGTCTCCACCCCGTCATGACAATTTGTGCACTCAAACCCAAAGGAAAGTGCATGGGTTTGCGTAAAAGCTTGGTCCCGATTCAGGTGGCAGAGCGTGCAGGTATCCTGTGAGAATTCCAGGTAATTTCCTGATGAATGACAGTCCTTGCAGGAGAAAAGCTGGCCGTCCTCCCTCCATTGATGGGCTTTTAGAGAGAACCCCAGCTTGTTGTGGGGGAAAAACCTCACATCGATATTGGAAAGGGCTGCAGAAGGACCACCGTGTTCTGAGTGACATTTATTACACTGCAAGGTCGACTGCTTCCCCAGGAGAGCGCCGTGCAGCGTCGCATCGTTGATCATTTCTGCCTGGATGTTGGTGTGGCAGGCCACACAATAATCCGCCATGGTGTCGGTGCCCCAGGGAACCGCATGACAGGCGCCGCAGAATCCCCCGATCTCAGCATGAGATGTGACCCCTTGCAACGGTTCACCACTCTGGGTGCTCAATTGGCCCGGGCTGAACATACTATTCCCGCTGGTCATAATAAAAATACTGATCACCAGCGCGGTGATGAACTCCGCCATCAAGGCAGTAGGGGTTAAACACCCCAGACGATTATCGTTCAAGGGTTCTTCCCAAGGGAGGAAGCTTCGAGATTGATGTAGTCCTGGGCAAAATAGTATGTCCTATCAATTCATGGAATAGAAGAGTATTAACCAATTCGAGTAGTTTCCAGGTTTAAAAACTATATGCAATTGTAGGTGTCTATAATGTCGGCTAAATCTACGAAAAGTTACTCACAAAAATGAAAGGGAGATTAATTTCACCGTGATATTTTTCACGAGCAAAGCAAAAATCACTCTGCCCGATAAATCAAGGCTTAGCTCATTATGTTCTTGCGATATTTTGGGAACAATTTGTTGAAAAGAGAACGGAAGCCTCTAAAGGCTTCCGTTATTTGCTACCGCCCAGCTTACCGTATATTCAGTTAGCTCATCAGGTTTCTTAATGACCGGCTCCTGCATTATCCAATCCCTATGGATTCCCGACTCTTTCATCGTCAGATCGAAGTGACTCATGGCGATGCCCATGTCCACGCGCTGCAGGTCGTGAACACCCAGAACCTTTTGAATCATACTGTCGCGATAACCTGGCGTCCGATGCAGGTAAAAATGAAAGGTATCCCCATCTTTGACAATTCGCCAGGGTTGTTTGTTGGAGGCGGATGGTGCCAGCCGCACCATCTCCAGTGCGAGTTGGTCTGTTCCGCCATCAGCAAGGGAGTTATTGAAATCCCGGTCGAAGAACAGACTGTCCCACGGCAAGCGGTCTTCCCCTCGTGCGAAGCGGCGGATCAATCCGCGGCGAGCCTTGGCGGGGTCCACGAACTCACCGGTGGCGGTCACCGTTGGGATGTGTTCATCTTCTACCAATGAGATTCTGTTACTAAATGAACTTCGCGTGAAACTACCCCCGAGCCAGCAGGAGCCCAGTCCCAAGCTGGTGATGTACAGGATGATGGTCTCCATCAGGTAGCCGAAGTCTTCCAGCCATTTTCCCTCTTGTTTTGCCGCGCCGATGACGAACGCATTCGCGCCTTGGATGAACCCGTAGGTGCCGAGTCCGCGCAGGGAGGAGCGGTCGTCTTCCGAGGCTGCCATCAGCATGAATCGCGGGCGCGACCCGAACGGGCCGGCGGGCAGCATGTCGATGAACGACTGTATCTGCTCCTGCTTCGACTCGTCCAGTGGCGCG
>Ga0315290_10000703_pt1 | contig 22253 bp, 16 predicted proteins | sample YL17G12_0_MG_FD_203627 | JGI IMG/M metagenome (GOLD analysis project Ga0315290, IMG submission 203627) | Sediment microbial communities from Yellowstone Lake, YNP, Wyoming, USA - YL17G12_0 | ecosystem: Environmental > Aquatic > Freshwater > Lake > Sediment | place: USA: Wyoming | collected... | reverse complement strand
TCGACCTGGTCACGCCACTCCTTGAGAAATCAGGTCTGAAAGCAGGCACGGATTTTCTTCTCGCTTATTCCCCGGAGCGAGTGCTGCCAGGGCAGATCCTGCGTGAACTCATAGAGAATGCACGTGTGATTGGCGGCCTCACGCCAGAATCAGCCGAGGCTGGTTACGACTTGTATTCCATTTTCGTGCGTGGCGAAATCGTCAAGACAGATGCGACCACCGCTGAAATGGTCAAGCTTATGGAAAACACCTATCGCGATGTGAATATCGCCATCGCGAACGAATTCTCCAGGTTGGCAGATCGTTTCGGTGTGGATGTCTGGGAGGCCATCAGCCTTGCCAACCGTCACCCTCGTGTCAAAATACTCAACCCGGGACCCGGTGTGGGCGGTCATTGCATCAGTGTCGACCCGTGGTTTTTCGTCGAGGCGGCGCCCGATCTGACCCCGTTGATTTATACTTCACGACAGGTCAATGACTCGCAACCTCATTTAGTTCTCGAGCTTATCCAGCGGGCTCTTGGCTCGTTGAAAGGCAGGAGAATTGCCGCCCTCGGTTTGGCATATAAACCGGATGTGGATGACCTGCGGGAAAGTCCTGCTGTGGAAGTGGTCCATTTGCTGAAGGATGCCGGGGCGATCGTAAAAGCCTATGAGCCTTATAAACCGGCTGCAGGGCTGCCCGGGATAGATGCCGTTCCACTGCTCGAGGATTCTCTCGCAAATGCTGAGGCACTTGTCTTTTTGGTAAACCACAGCAGTTTTCGAGAATTAACTCCAGATAAGCTCAAATCCATGACCCAAGCCCGGGTGTTGATCGACACGGTTAATAGTTGCGCTGGTCAGGATTGGGCAGGCAATGGTTTCAAGCTTTACCGAATCGGCGTCAGTGAAAAACGTGATTCCTCAATAGGTAAATGATCATGCCCTTGCGTGTCCTATCAGTTTTTGGAACACGACCCGAAGCGGTCAAAATGGCTCCTGTGGTGCAGCAACTCAAACGCACACCAGGAATAGAGTCTTTTGTTTGCGTGACTGCCCAGCACCGGCAGATGCTCGATCAGGTGCTTGACCTTTTTAAAATCTCGCCCGATGTCGACCTCGATTTAATGCGCAAAGACCAATCCTTGTCCCAGTTGAGCGCGGCTATATTTTCCCAGCTTGACCCGGTTCTGGCTGAATACAAACCCGATTGGGTACTGGTTCAAGGGGATACGACCACAGTCGCCATCACGGCATTGCTGTCTTATTATCACCGCATTAAAGTTGGTCACGTTGAAGCCGGCTTGCGCACCCATGACAAGTGGCAGCCTTTTCCTGAAGAAATCAACCGCCGTGTGGCAGGGGTTGCCACCGACTTGCATTTCGCGCCAACCGAGTGGGCCCGCAATAATCTGCTGCATGAAGGCATCCCGGATAGTCAAATCGCTCTGACCGGTAACCCGGTAATAGATGCATTGCAGGTAGTGGCTGCGCAGCCCATGCCGGAATCTATCAGTTCACTGCTTAGTAAGTTAGAAATTGGAAAAAAGGGGAAAAAGCTTATCTTAGTAACGGCACATCGCCGTGAGAATTTTGGCGATCCGATAAATAATATCTGCAAAGCACTGAAGCAGCTTGCCTCTCGTGAAGACCTTGAAATTGTTTACCCCGTGCATCTCAACCCTAATGTTCAAGAACCTGTTTATCGGTTGCTTGATGGAGTTTCCCATGTGTCCCTGCTCCCGCCGTTGGATTATCTGCCCCTGGTTCACCTGATGAAACAAGCCACATTGGTGTTGACCGATTCCGGAGGTATTCAGGAAGAAGCACCCGCATTTGGAATTCCTGTACTTGTGCTTCGAGAGGTGACCGAACGCCCGGAAGGTGTTCAGGCGGGGTCGTTGAAATTGGCTGGCACGGATGTAAAAGAAATTGTAGACGAAGCAACTCTCTTGTTGGATAATCCCACTGAATACACCAGGATGGCCAAAGCGGTTAATCCCTATGGTGACGGTCATGCCGCTGAAAAAATTGTTCAGGCGCTTTTGAATTTTAACGGATAGGCCGGTGATAGGATTTTTATTAACCGAGCGATTTACTAAATGATAAAACAGACGATTTCTAATCGTCTGTTTTATTACAGGAAGAGTTTCAAATCAAAGACAGGTCCATCCTTGCAGATTAGTTTAAATCCACGTTTGACATTCACCGCACAGACGCCGCAATCTCCTCGCCCGCCGCATGGCATGGGGGTCGATAGTAGGATTTGAGCCTGATTGCTGAATTCATGTGATTTAAATAAATCTGGCACGGTTTGGACACGCTCTCGAGGCATGTCTAGGGTCAGGTAATCAGCCCAACGGGAAACCTCAGGCAAGGATGATATTGACATAATTTCGACTTCGCTGGGTAAGCCCGTTGGGATTTGATCACAAAGTAGGGTAATTGCCGCACCCTGGGCAAGTGCCGGATTTATCAGGGCAGCCAGGCGATTAGGGGTGTCCCCAAGAACGACGAGTGCAACCATCTTCGATGTGGGAGGTAGGATGAAACCCCGACCCAGTGGTCCACGTAAATAAAGTGATGTGCCAGGAATCCAGGTTTTTGGTAATAAGGTTGCAGTGAGAAATCCACCTTCTGCTGCCCCAGCTCGGAATATTGGAACGGGAAGGGGAGCGGTTCGTTCGGATGAGATATCCGCCAGAAGATACTGACCGGGTTCTGGAATCAGATTAGGAGTGCAAGAGATCCGGGAGGTGGCCAATCCCTCCAAAAAGATTTCCGTGACAGTTCCGTAACCAGTTTGCATGTGGGCATCGTATCATGCTTTATTGATGCATACAAGCGAGTATAATTCCAAGAAGTTCTATAGGAGGACCTATGAATATTGCTGATGTTTTTAAGTTCTTTGCATTCTTTCTCTGGATCGCAGTAGCGGGGTTTTTATTGGTTATTGTCCTGCGCGCCAGCCGCAATCAGGGCGTCAAAGGGTTGACCACCTCATTCGTGGTACTAGTCGTCGTGGCACTGGTCGTGACGGTGGTCAGTATGGGATTGGTGTTCATCCAGCCGGATGAACGCGGTGTGGTGATCTCTGCACTTTCACCGAATGGGATCCGGACCGATGCGCTGCAGCCAGGCCTGCGTTTTGTGATTCCCTTTGCCGAGCAGGTCAAAACCTACCCGATCTCAAGGCAGACCTATACCATGTCCGCTACGACGGGCGAAGGGCAGGTTTCAGGAGATGACTCCATCCGTGCCCGCACAAAAGATGGTCAGGAAGTATTAATCGACGCCTCTGTGATCTACTCGATAGACCCGACCATGGTGGTCCCACTGCACATCAACTGGCAAGACCGTTACCAGGATAACGTTGTCCGTCCGCTGGCACGCGGCATCATCCGTGATATGGCGTCACAGTACGGCGTGGAAGAAATCGTCAGCTCGAAAAGGGGCGAGATGGAAGCGAAGATCACCGCTGAGTTGGTCAAGAAACTGGGCGATAATGAATTATTGCTGACAGACTTCATTCTGCGCGATCTCCACTTTAGCGATCAATACGCTGCAGCAATCGAGCAGAAACAGATTGCCGAACAGCTGGCACAGCAGGCGGCATTTGTCGTCCAGCAAAGGAAACAAGAAGCCGAACAGGCCCGTCAGACGGCACAGGGACAGGCTGATTCGGTGGTGATCGCTTCGAAGGGTGCTGCAGAGGCGCGGTTGATAAATGCTCAAGCCGAGTCCAAGGCTCTGCTGTTGATTGCTGAGGCTCTTAAAGGTAAGCCGGAATTGTTAACCTATCAGTACATTACGAAGTTGTCTCCCAACATCCAGGCTATGTTATTGCCTAACAACGCGCCGTTCCTGTTCCCGCTACCTGAGATGCAGCCGACTGCGACTCCAGCAACGCCCTAGAGATTCTCATTACCAACAGTATACGGTTACCAGTGGATGAAAATTCTCATCCACTGGCAACCGATTATTATTTTGAGGGAATGGAATGAGTAATATCGCTAACAGTGGACGCCAGATTCGTCTGACCACGCTCTCAAGTTGTGCAGGCTGAGCATCCAAGCTTAACGCGGAGACGTTGGTGCAGGTCCTGCGCCCTCTTGAGCACATGTTCAACCCGGCGGAGTTTCCCGATCTGCTGGTGGGGCTTGGCGCGCCTGATGATGCCGCGGTCTGGAAGCTGGACGAGGAACGAGCCCTGGTCGTGACCACTGATTTCTTCACCCCGGTGGTGGATACTCCTTACGAATATGGCGCTATCGCCGCGGCGAATTCACTTTCGGATATCTATGCCATGGGTGGAATGCCTTTCATGGCGTTAAATATCGCCGCGTTACCTCCAGACCTTCCCATTGAGATCAGTAGTGAAATCCTGCGCGGGGGTGCGGAGAAATGCCGTGAGGCTGGTGCGGTTATCGCGGGGGGGCATACGATTCAGGACAAGGAACCCAAATATGGTCTGGTAGTACTTGGTTTTGTTCACCCGAAAAAATTCATCTCGAAAAGTGGAGCAAAAACCGGAGACAAGCTCATTTTGACCAAACCGCTCGGCTTTGGTGTCACGACCACCGCGTTGAAACAAGAGAAAGCCGACCCTGCCGATGTGAAAGAGGTCATCCAATGGATGTCCCGCCTTAACCGTGATGCCGGCAGGTTGGCAAATGAGTTCGATTTGAGGGGTGGCACCGATGTGACCGGATTCAGCCTGCTCGGTCATGGGTTGGAGGTGGCGAAAGCCTCGGGCGTAAAACTGATTATCCAATACGATCAAGTGCCATTTGTTTCGTGTGCTCGCAAATATGGCGAAATGTGGACATTTCCAAGCGGTACATCGGACAATCGTGTTTACTTTGGACCTCAGGTGGAGTTTGTTGAAAATATTTCAGACTCGGAGAGGATGCTGCTCTTCGATGCGCAAACCAGTGGTGGTTTGTTACTGGCCGTCCCTCAAGAAAAAATCGAAAGATTTTTAGCACGTGCCAAGGATATCAATCAACCGGTTTGGGAGATTGGTGAAGTTGTCGATGGCGGTGGACTTGTGGTCAAGAAATAAAGGAGGCACCCTATGTTTCCAGGATTTGGAATGGGGATGGGCGAACTATTTATTATCTGCATCATGGGATTATTAAGTGTAGGTCTCCCGATCGCTGTGCTGGTTCTGTTGGTCCTGATCTATAGGAAACTGGAATCCATCGAGACACTCCTGAAAAACAAATAATGAATTTTTGGGACGAACTCTCACTTCCCTGGCAGGCTTGTCTGGATCTGGCGTGGGAAGTCTATTGCGACGACTGCTTTCCCATTGGAGCAGTTGTTGTTAATAAGGATGGAAATATTCTTACCCGCGGAAGGAATAGAATTTACGAAAAACAGAAAGAAGGCCGCCACACTCGTGGCGCCGTGCTTGCCCACGCTGAGCTGGAAGCCCTGCTCAAGGTCAATACCGATTCAATCGATCCCCATTCCTGCGTGCTTTATTCAACGACCGAACCCTGCCCGATGTGCCTGGGGACATTTTATATGTCCGGGATTCGCAATCTCCATTTTGGGTCGCGCGATCCATTTGGTGGGAGCGCTAATCTGCTTGGGACGACTTGGTATCTCAGTCGAAAACCGATCAAGGTGATTCCTCCCCAAAACCGATTGCTTGAATTGATCATCATGGCCATGTTCATCGAACAGGATTTTCAAAACCATAACGGTGATCTGCCGCGCTTAATGGATGAATTCTACAAGCGCTGGATGGATGTGGTCCCGGAATGCGTTCCTTTTGGGCGAGTTTTGTTTGATACTGGGACCCTTTCTCAAGCAAGAATAAACAGGGTTACAACCGCGATTATGTTAGACTTGGTATTGGAGAAAGTTTCATCATGAATGTAGGCTGGGAAATTCTTATTATCTTTTTCCTGATCATCCTGAATGGCATTTTTGCCATGTCCGAGATTTCTGTCGTATCCTCGAAGAAACCTCGACTGCAACAACGTGCCAATGAGGGTGATGTTCACGCCAAAAAAGCACTTGAGCTTGCATCAAACCCCAATCCGTTCCTTTCCACTGTTCAAGTCGGGATCACATTGATTGGGGTGCTGGCAGGTGCGGTGGGCGGAGCAACATTAGGTGATAAGCTCACACCGATCGTTGCCGGAATCCCTGTACTGGAACCTTATGCTTCCTCCATCGCATTGTTCATTGTCGTCTTGCTGATCACCTATTTCTCCATCGTCCTGGGGGAAATCGTTCCAAAAAGAATCGGGTTGCAGAACCCGGAACGCCTGGCCGCTTCCCTCGCCGGACCCATGTTGTTCATATCCCGGATTTTTCAGCCTTTGGTCTGGTTGCTGACCAAATCCAGCGATCTAGTGTTGAGGCTGCTTGGACAAAAACCCTCCATCGAAACGCCAGTCACAGAAGAGGAAATCCTGGTCCAGATCGACCAGAGTAAACAGGCGGGTGTCATCGAGGAAACCGAACAGGATATGGTGGAAGGTGTCTTCCGCATGCACGAGCGTCGGGTCTTTTCATTGATGACCCCGCGTTCTGAAATTGTCTGGCTGGATGTCAATGATTCACCGGAGGAAATTCAAAAAGTCATCGAAGAAAGCATGTATTCCCGTTTTCCAGTTTGCGAAGACAGCCTGGACAACGTGCTTGGTATTATCAAAGCGCGCGATCTTTTGTTGGAATCCCTGCATGGAGAACCACTGGCACTGAAGCGAAACCTGCAGTCCGTGAAATACATTCCTGAAACGGCTTTTGCATCTCGTGCGCTGGAGATATTCAAATCAGGTGCGGCAGAAATGTTGTTGATCGTCGATGAGTTTGGTTCCGTGCAGGGAATTTTGACCATCAATGATATTCTGGAAGAGATCGTCGGCGACCTGGAGCTTGGTGAACCTCAGGCCACCCAGCGCCAGGATGGTTCATGGTTGCTCGATGGCATGCTTTCTATTGAAGATTTCAAAGAAATCTTCAATATCCGCCGTATCCCGGATGAAGATGAGTATGAGACCCTGGGCGGTTTCGTGATGACTTCCCTGGGGCGTGTCCCTAAAGCAGCTGATCGATTTGAATGGACAGTTTTCCGATTCGAAGTAATGGATATGGATGGCAACCGTGTGGATAAGGTTTTGGTAACGACAATTCCTCCGGCTATTTCGTCTGAAAAGCAACAAGATAAGCCTTCAGCCTCTTAACAGGAAGCAGCCCATGAGATTTCCTGAACCTGAGTTCAATTCCCGCCGTTCTCCCATCATGGGGCGCGGCGGGATGGTTTCGACGTCTCAGCCGCTGGCAACCGCTGCCGGTTTGGCAATTCTTTCCAAAGGCGGAAATGCAGCGGACGCAGCGGTCGCTGCCGCAGCTGCACTTAATGTGGTTGAACCAACCTCTACCGGGCTGGGGGGCGATATGTTCGCCCTGTTCTATGATTCGAAGACTGGAAACGTATCTGCCTTGAACGGCTCTGGAAGGGCACCTGCCGGCCTGACACTTGAACGTTTGAAGAATGAAGGCATCGATGAATTGCCTCCTTTCCATCCTTATACAGTCACAGTTCCCGGTGCATGCGCGGGTTGGTGTGACCTGATCGAAAAATATGGCACCCTGTCGCTGGGTGAAATTCTCGCTCCTGCGATACGCCTTGCGGAAGAAGGAGCACCCATCGCTCCGCTGACATCCTTCGCCTGGCAGGATTCGGCTAAACGCCAGCTTTTGGAATCTCTCAACGGTCAGGAGATGACCATTGAGGGGCGTGGACCGACTCCTGGTGAACTGTTCCGCAACCCCGGGTTGGGCAGGACTCTCCGGAAAATTGCCGAAGGCGGTAAAAGTGCTTTTTATGAGGGCGAGATCGCAGAGTCTATTGCAAGCACTATTCAAAAAGCTGGCGGGTGTATGACCGAGGAAGACCTCGCTGCACATGGCTCGACTTGGGAAACCCCTGCAAGTGTTAATTACCAGGGGTTCCGGGTTTATGAGTGTCCCCCCAATGGGCAGGGGATTACAGCCCTAATGGCGTTAAACATACTTGAAGATTTCGACCTCGATATTCTTGATCCCTTATCGCCGGAACGTCTGCACCTTGAAATAGAAGCCTTAAGGCTGGCTTTTGCGGATTCCCGTTGGTATGTGGCGGACCCGGCTCTCGTAAATGTTCCCATGCAGGAATTGCTCTCCAAGGGTTATGCGGAACACCGCCGAAGATTGATCGACCCGAAACGCGCCACAGTGGATCAGGTTAGAGGGGTCCCAGTGGCATCAACCGACACCGTTTATTTCAGCGTCGTGGATGCTTTTGGAAATGCCTGCTCGTTTATCAATAGTAATTACATGGGTTTCGGGACGGGAATTGTTCCCTCGGGGCGGGGATTCACACTGCAGAATCGCGGACACAATTTCAGCCTAGACCCCGCACATCCCAATGGGCTTGCCCCTAATAAACGACCGTATCATACGATTATTCCTGCACTTGCCACCCGTGAATCGGACGGATCGTTGTACGCCAGTTTTGGCGTCATGGGCGGCTTTATGCAGCCTCAAGGCCATGTCCAGGTTTTTCTGTCGTTGATGGATGGGTCTGACCCGCAATCGGCACTCGATTTGCCACGCTTCTGCATTGGCGTTGAAGAACACTCTGGCAGGGTTGCCCTCGAGAAGGGAATAGAACTGGACACCATGGCGAGGCTTGCAGAGATGGGTCACCCCATTTATCCTGTCTCGGGCTATTCCCGGTCGTTATTCGGGCGGGGACAAGTCATCATGCGCGATCCTGCAACAGGAGTTCTGACAGCTGGGTCTGATCCACGTGCGGATGGATGTGCGATGACGTTAATCTGATTAGAAACGATGCTAATTGAGAAGCTTTGTGATGAATTCATCCTTCACAGGGTTTTTAATTTATGGAGAAGAATCTATAAGGGATTATTGTGATAACAGGAACTAATATCGTGTAAAATTCAATTTATATCCAATGCAGTTTTGGGGCTGGGTTATTTTTTATTGAAATAGAAGGGTTGTTGTTATCGTAGGAATTCAGAAATAGGAGGTGGGGTTATGGATCCTCTTTCGTTGTCGCGGTGGCAGTTTGCCATCACAACGGTGTACCACTTTTTCTTCGTACCTCTCACACTTGGGCTGGTCTGGTTCGTCGCCATTATGCAGACGATGTATTACCGGACCAACGATGAGGCCTATCATAAGATGGCGAAGTTTTGGGGAAAACTTTTCCTGATCAATTTTGCCATGGGTGTGGTGACTGGTATTGTCCAGGAATTCCAGTTCGGGATGAACTGGTCTGATTACAGCCGGTATGTCGGTGATATCTTTGGCGCGCCCTTGGCGATCGAAGCCCTGCTGGCATTTTTCCTTGAATCGACCTTTCTGGGTCTATGGATATTTGGAGAGGGAAAGATATCGAAAGGCGCCCACCTGGCAGCCATCTGGCTGGTGGCACTCGGATCGAATCTCTCTGCGTTGTTCATCCTTATAGCCAATGGTTTTATGCAGCATCCGGTAGGGTATGTGATCAATCCGGTGGTCGGCCGTGCAGAACTTGTGGATTTCATGGCTCTCATAACCAATCCCAAGGCCTGGCTGTTCTTCTGGCACACAATTTCAGCGGGGTTGGTAACAGCGTCGTTCTTCGTGTTGGCTATCAGCGCGTGGCATCTGTATCGAAAGAATTACCCGGATGTATTTCAACCGTCCTTCAAGATGGCGGCCCTCCTTGGGTTGATTGCCACCCTGTTGGTTGGGGTCGGGGGAGATGCCCAGGGTAAATATGTAAAAGACACCCAGCCGATGAAGATGGCTTCCATCGAGGCGCTCTGGGAGACCGAGCAACCAGCTTCATTCTCGATCCTGACGATTGGCGATCTGTCAGGTAAGGAGGAAGTCTGGTCATTACGTGTACCCTATCTGCTCAGCATAATTGCCTGTAATAATGTCTCCTGCGAAGTCCGAGGTGTGAATGAAGTCCAGGCTGAATATGAAAAGCAATACGGACCTGGCGATTACGTGCCGTTGATGGTGGTCACCTACTGGTCGTTCAGATTAATGTTCTTATCTGGGCTGTTGATGGTGCTATTATCAGCCCTCGCCTTGTGGTGGGCTCTAAAAGGTTTCCCCGAGAAAAGATTACGTTGGGCAAGGTGGGGTATTTGGACAATCTTCCTGCCCTACATCGCAAACTCGAGCGGCTGGATCCTTACGGAAACAGGCAGGCAACCGTGGATTGTCCAGGGATTGCTTCTTACACGAAATGGAGTGTCCCCGACATCGACGATTGCCTTAATGCTGATCACGGTTTCCGGATTCACCCTGGTCTATGCGGCTTTGATGGTCGCGGATGTGTACCTGCTGCAGAAATATGCCAAGGCAGGACCGGATGCCGCGATGAGGGAATCGGTGGATGTTGAGCCGCTTCTGGTAGGAACGCCGGATAAAAAGGAGAATTAACCATGGACCTCAATACACTTTGGTTTATTCTTGTGGCTGTGCTTTGGATTGGTTTCTTCTTTTTGGAAGGCTTCGATTTTGGTGTAGGGATGCTGCTGCCCTTCCTGGGAAAGAAGGACGAAGAGCGGCGTGCGATCATCAATGCCGTTGGCCCACATTGGGATGGCAACGAAGTATGGCTGCTGACCGCCGGAGGTGCCACTTTTGCGGCCTTTCCAAACTGGTACGCCACTCTTTTTAGTGGTTTCTACCCAGCGTTATTTCTGCTCCTGCTCGGGTTGATTCTGCGCGGGGTTGCTTTTGAATTCCGCTCGAAGGATGCGAACCCGAAATGGCGTCACTTCTGGGATTGGTCGATTTTTGTCGGTTCTTTGGTTCCAGCTTTACTGTTGGGGGTGGCTTTTGCCAACATGGCGCGCGGTGTACCAATTAATTCAGAAATGAATTATACGGGAAACTTGTTGACCCTGTTGAATTGGTATGGGCTCCTGGGTGGGATTGCCACTATCGTTGCATTTCTTTTGCATGGCGCGAATTTCTTATCTCTAAAACTAACAGGTGAGATGCAGGAGCGCGCACAGGCAGCAGCCAGAAAAATCTTTCCTGTAGACCTGGTGGTCATGGTACTCCTGTTGATCGGAACATATATCGCAACAGACATCTATGCACGCTTGGGGATTAATCCTGGTATATTTCCAATGCTTGGTTTTTTAGCCTTGTTCGCAGCGGGTTATTTCATTTTCAAGAAACAAGAGATGTGGGCTTTCATCCTGATCGGATCGAACATCATCATCACCCAGATCACTTTCTTCACCATTCTTTATCCGCGGGTGATGATTTCATCCACCAGTCCGTTGTACAATCTGACAATTTACAACGCCTCGTCTACCCCCTACACTCTCACCGTGATAACTATTGTCGCGCTGATATTTGTCCCGATCATCCTGATTTATCAAGGTTGGACGTATTACGTTTTCCGCAAACGGATCTCCACTGACCCAAAAACATTGACCTACTAAGTGGTTCCCGCACGAGCGGGGGCGCAGGAAATGCGCCTCCGCTCGTTTTATTATGGGGTTGCTTCCTCGATTCTCAATATGCATAAGCGTCTTCTTGCCTTATTAAATCAAACTCCCATTGATCTGATCCTTACGATTACGGTCAGTTTTATCGCGGGATTGTTGATCATTTGGCAGGCATTTGAATTAAGCAGTGTTATTAACCAGGTGTTCCTCGGTAGTGCATCATTAGGGGAAGTCAGTTTTATTCTTGGACTTCTTCTGGTGATTATTTTTCTTCGAGCAGTGCTGTCATGGGGAAGTGAGGTCAGCGCCAATCGTGTTGCCATCCGGATCAAAGCAGATCTACGGGAACAACTTTTTCATCATCTTCTTGAATTGGGTCCCACTTTTACGAAGAGCGAACGCACCGGTGAATTGGCTGTAGTTGCGACTGAAGGGATTGAATCACTGGATGCCTACTTCAGTCAATATGTCCCTCAGCTGGTTATTTCAGCCATTGTCCCTTTAGCGATCCTGGTCGTTGTATTCCCAATCGATCCGCTAACCGGGTTTATTCTGCTCGTCACTGCGCCGTTGATCCCAGTGTTTATGGTTTTGATTGGCAAAGCAGCAGAGGCATTAACTCACAAACAATACGATACCTTGCGCAGGCTCTCTGCCCATTTTCTCGATAGTCTTCAAGGGCTGACCACCCTCAAACAGTTTGGTCGAAGCAAGTCGCATGTGAAGAATATTGAACAAGCCAGTGATCATTTCCGCGATGTTACATTAAATGTTCTGAGGGTGACCTTTCTTTCTGCACTGGTCTTGGAGATAGTTGCAACCCTCAGTACAGCGCTTATCGCGGTGGAGGTCGGTCTGCGATTGCTTTATGGGCGCATGGAATTCGAGCAAGCGTTGTTTCTACTCGTTCTTGCACCTGAATTCTATATTCCCTTGCGCATGCTCGGTTTACGCTTTCATGCAGGGATGTCCGGTACTGCGGCAGCCAAAAGAATATTTGAAATATTGGATATACCGGTCAATAACGCTGCTCCTGATTCGCCAGATACGTCGTCCGGGTCAATGGGATTGAAAATCGAGTCGATACAATTTAAGGATGTCCAGTTTTCTTACCCGGGGGAGTCCACACCTTCACTGACGAACATCAACATTCAAATACTTCAAGGACAACTTGTCGCGCTGGTGGGGGCGACAGGCGCTGGAAAAACTACGTTGATGAATATGCTCCTCGGATTCGTAGATCCGAACAGCGGGAATGTAATGGTTAATGGCGTCGATTTAAAGAATTTGGATCCTGTGGATTGGCGAAGTCATGTTGCCTGGGTCCCGCAAACGCCCCATTTATTTCACGATTCAATCGAGGCAAATATTCGTTTGGCTAATCCAAACGCCAGCGATGAGCAAGTTGAAGCAGCTTCCATGGCAGCCAACCTACATGAATTTATCCAGACGCTGCCGAATGGTTATCGAACCCTTGTTGGGGAAGGTGGGGCTCGCCTAAGCGGGGGACAGGCTCAACGCTTGGCGATTGCACGGGCGTTCATCAAGGATGCTCCGCTGCTCATCCTTGATGAACCTACCTCCAACCTCGATCCTGAATTAGAAGGGCTGCTGTGGGATTCCATTCAAAGGCTAATGAAAAACCGTACAGTGATCGTGATCGCCCACCGGTTAAATACGATTGTCAAGGCTGATCAGATCTTTGTAATGGAAAACGGACGGGTCGTAGAGTCTGGAACCCACAGGGAACTTCTTTCAAGAAATGGAAATTACACGGCACTTATAAGATCTACCAGGGACGAATTGGATTCAGACGTAGATGCCCAAACTCTTTCTTTGAAGTTTCAGCCAGTCGAATCACTTCATGAAGAATCTATTTCACCATTCGTTGACCTCGAAAAATCGGTTCCCCTTATAAAAGTTCATGGACCATCTTTTGCAATCTTCAAGCGTTTACTTGAATTCTTGAATGGCTCATGGAAATGGGTTGCGCTGTCTGTTCTTTTAGGCGTGTTTACCATCGGCGCGAATATTGGGCTTATGGCGACCTCAGCGTATTTGTTGTCTGCGGCAGCCCTCCATCCATCCATTGCAGATCTTCAAATAGCCATCGTTGGCGTGCGCTTCTTTGGGATCGCCCGTGGCGTTTTCCGTTACTTCGAAAGGCTGGCTTCACACACAGTGTCCTTCCGATTGCTTGCAAGGCTGCGGGTTTGGTTTTACAGTGCGCTGGAGCCTCTTGCACCTGCGCGATTGATGACTTATAGCAGCGGAGATCTATTATCGCGGATTGTCGGTGATATAAATTTGTTGGAAAATTTTTACGTCCGCGTCATCTCACCACCGATTGTAGCAATCATCATCACCGTTGGGATGGGGCTGTGCCTCGCTTCATTCGACCCTGGGCTGGGATGGGCGCTGATACTCTTTCTCCTACTCCTTGGTCTGTTTATCCCGATAGTTACCCAGTCAATTTCCCGAAACCCAGGGAGGGAATGGGTCCTCCGTCGTGCGGAATTGCAAACCTGCCTGGTCGAGAATATTCAAGGAATGGCGGATGTGGTCGTTTTTGGGAGACAGCTGGACAAAGAAAAACAGCTTCAAACCAATGGGTATCAGTTCAAGACAGCCCAGTTGCGAATGGCATTCATCAGCGGTGCCAATAGTGGCTTGTCTGTCCTCCTGTCCAACCTTGGGATGTGGCTGATTTTGTTTCTGTCAATTCCTTTGGTCGATTCAGGAAAAATCCCCAGTGTGGCATTGGCAACGATCACATTAGCAGCACTGGCGAGTTTTGAAGCAGTTACTCCACTTCCGCTTGCCGCTCAAATGCTTGGATCCTCCCTGGAAGCGGCGAAAAGATTATTTGAAGTAGTGGACGCAAAGGCGGCAGTGGAAGATAAAGTCAACGCATTAAAAATAATCGGACCAGATTTTGGCACGGTTGAGTTCAACAATGTATCATTTCGCTACGAATCCTCAGGTGTTGAAGGCTTGGAGGACGTAGATTTTAAGCTTCAGGGTGGGAAATCGCTGGCTGTTGTAGGTCCAAGCGGGGCAGGGAAATCGACCATACTTCAATTGCTGCAGCGCTTCTGGGATTCCGATTTTGGCGAAATAACATTTTTATCAAGGTCAATCAGGGATTTCGACCAGGATGATATTCGTAAATTGTTCGCGGTTGTATCGCAGAATTCGTTTTTTTTCAATTCAACCATCCTGCAGAATTTGTTGCTGGCTAATCCATCAGCCTCCCAGGAACAAATCGAATTAGCGGCAAGACAAGCGCAAATCCATGATTTCATAAGCGGCCTTCCATCTGGTTATCAAACCTGGATCGGAGAATTAGGCGCGCGGCTCAGCGGAGGAGAATGCCAGCGATTGGCGATAGCCCGGGCGTTGCTAAAAAATGCACCAATCCTTTTATTGGATGAGCCGACTGCCAACCTTGATTCGATTACTGAAAGAGCCGTGTTAGAAACGATTTGGAGGTTAATGGAGAAACGGACCACTTTGATGATCACCCACCGTCTTGTCGGGTTGGATCATTTCGATGAAATCCTGGTTCTGGACAAGGGACAAATCGTGGAGCGTGGGACGCATTCATCCTTACTTAAACAGGGTGGTTTGTATAGAAGGCTTTGGGATATTCAGGATCAAGCAATCCTTGCCGATCATTAAATTTATGCTATAATCATACTAATTCCCCGATGATTGACAACTCATTATTAACCCAGGTGTGGCGGTGAATTTGCCTGGGAACCGAACGCGAACGTTTTGTGAACCATACCCACCCTTACGATAATTTGAAATAAAGATAACGCCCGGAAGGCGTGTTTTGCCATTCCATCATTCCAAACAAAAATCGAGACATTATGCTAAATATCCTTGAGCTTGAAAACAAACCTCTAGTAGAACTGCGCACCATGGCAACCAGGGATTTCAACATCCCCAATGTCAACCGTCTGAAAAAGGAAGTGCTGTGTGTCCGCCTTCGGCAGGCGGAAGCAGCGCTGGAAGGGTTGGAGGTCCGCGGCGGCATCCTGGAAACGATGAATGAAGGGATAGGTTTCCTGCGCTCGGAGCATTATCAGATCGGTGAAGACGATGTATATGTTTCGCAGGCGCAAATTCGCCGCTATGAATTACGGGATGGCGATTTCGTTATTGGTCACGTCCGCCCGCCGCGCGATTCGGAACGGCATTACGGCTTATTGAAAGTCGAAACTGTAAATGGTGCGGATCCGGAACAAGCCCGCCACCGACCGAAATTTGAGAACCTGACGCCCATTTTTCCTGATAAACGATTTGACCTGGAGACTCGCGGCGACATCCTGTCCACGCGTGTCATCAACCTGGTGACTCCCATCGGACGCGGACAGCGCGGACTGATCGTTTCTCCGCCCAAGGCTGGTAAGACGACCATCCTCAAACAAATCGCCAATGCCATTTCCACACAATACCCCGATGTGCATTTGATGGTTGCCTTGATCGGTGAGCGCCCCGAGGAAGTCACCGACATGGACCGCTCGGTAGATGCTGAGGTTATCGCGTCCACATTTGACGAGCCGGTCACCTCACATGTCCGTACAGCGGAAATTGCCCTCGAGCGCGCCAAACGCCTGGTTGAGATCGGCAGGCATGTGGTCATCCTGATGGACTCGATCACCCGTCTCGCACGCGCCTACAACCTGACAGTCAATCCGTCCGGACGCACCCTATCGGGGGGTATGGATCCTTCCGCGTTGTACCCGCCCAAGCATTTCTTCGGGGCAGCGCGCAATATCGAAGAGGGAGGCTCTTTGACCATCATCGCCACCTGCCTGGTGGATACCGGTTCCCGCTTGGACGACGTCGTTTATGAAGAGTTCAAAGGCACTGGCAATATGGAATTGCTGCTCGCGCGCAAGCTGCAGGAACGGCGCATCTTCCCTTCGGTGGATATCGAACGCTCATCCACAAGACGGGAAGACCTGTTACTCGGTCCGGATATCCTGCAGAGGGTATGGCTTATGCGTCGCATGTATGGTCAAATGACATCCAACCCACCGCAAGGCGCCGGTATGGACCAGACCGTCGCCACGGAAGCCATTCTGCAGCGCATGATTAAATCCAAAAACAACCAGGAATTTTTGGAAAACCTTACCGAAAACTTATGAGAAAATTTCCTGCTGACTCCCGCTGGTTCACGATCGCCAGCTGGTCCTTTACCGGTTTGATCGTTATTATGGCGATGGTTTTTGCTTTTTGGAAACTCAGCAGCCGCGCCAGCGCTGCTCCAGTACCATCTGCCAGTCTTGAAGCCCCCACCCAGTCTCCCATCATATCTGGTGTCGAAATTCTCCCGGCGCTCAATGCTGCCCAGCAAAGTATTGACTCCATTCGCAGAAAACTCACTCTGAAGACTAATATCCCTGAAGGCCGACCTCGGTATGATACAGTTCAACATACCGTTGCGCGCGGGGATTCGATATTTGCCATTGCAAAGGATTTCAATGTCAAACCTGAGACGGTTCTATGGGCGAATTATGATACGTTGAATGACAGCCCGGATAGTTTGCGGATCGGCCAGGTTCTTAATGTCCCACCCGTGGATGGCGTTTTCTACCAGTGGAAAGAAGGCGATTCGCTTGAAAATGTGGCGTCGCAATTTGACGCCAAAGTGGATGATATCCTGACCTGGACGGGAAATAATTTGGACCTGACCAATCCAACCGTTGAGGTTGGGCAATATATAATGGTCCCAGGTGGTCATCGGGAATTCAAGCAGTGGATTATCCCCACCATTGCAAGAGGAAAATCAGGGACGGCGGGAGTTGGAAGTAAATCCTGCAGCGGAGGGGCTGTTGGCAGTGGATCGTTTAACTGGCCGGCTGGCAACCATTTCCTTTCTGGCAATGATTACTGGTCGGGGCATCTGGGTATCGATATCGCCGGGGCAGAAGGCTCGCCGGTTTATGCTGCTGATAGCGGCGTGGTGACCCTGGCCGCGGGCGGTTGGAACGGTGGTTATGGAAATGTAATTATGATCGACCACGGAAATGGCTATGCTACGCTCTACGGCCACCTCAGCCAGATCAATGCCGGGGTTTGTCAAAGCGTCGGTGCCGGGCAGTCGATTGGCACCATTGGTAATACCGGCAATTCATTTGGCTCTCACCTTCATTTTGAAGTTCGCGAAAACGGTGGTTTCGTCAATCCCTGGTTTGTTCTCCCTTGATAGTTTATAGAAACGCCTGGCAGGTTTAAACTGCCAGGCATGATCTTATGGACGAAAAATCCCTTCGGAAAAGACTGTCTGACCTCCCTTTGGGAGAAATCCGTTATCTCCATCAGACCGGTTCCACCAACGATGTTGCCCTTGTGTGGGCGACTGAAGGCGCACCGGATTTGAGCGTGGTGGTCGCTGATGAACAGAGTTCAGGGCGTGGACGGATGGGACGCCGTTGGTCGACTCCCCCGGGATCGGCCCTGGCCATAAGCGTGATCCTGCACCCGGCAGGGGTTGAACGTGACCACTTATCCTTATTGTCCGGTCTCGGCGCGCTGTCATTAACTCAGTTGCTCACAGAACACGGCCTCCCTGCTCAGATCAAATGGCCGAATGATATTTTAATTTCTGGTCGTAAAACTGCCGGCGTACTGGTTGAAATGGTCTGGATGGGGGAACAGGTCGAAAGCGCAGTTCTGGGAATTGGGGTGAATGTGCTGCCTGAATCCGTGCCGTCCGATATGGAAATTCAATTCCCGGCGACAAGTATTCACTCTTCAGGATTGTTGAACGACCGCCTGGATATCCTCCACGACTTGTTGATTAAACTGATTGGATTGAGGTCTCAAATAGGCGAACCGATTTTCATTCGTTCATGGGAGTCTGCGCTTGCCTATATGAATGAACCGGTTTATGTTTGGAATGAACCGTCATCTGATAATTTAACAGAATCTCTTATGGGCATTATGCGTGGTTTGGGTCCCGACGGGGCGCTGAAATTGGAAACTTCGGATGGGATTCGACTTATCAATTTTGGAGAGATTCATCTGCGTCCGGCGAAAACGGGGTTGTGATATACTTTTATTTGACTAAAGAGGTGAACCATGTGGAATCAATTTCGCGGAAAAGATGAAGAAGCTCCATTTTTTCAGGACGATCAACCTGAGGCCGTAGTGGTTCAGGCGCCAAAACCGAAGAAAAGCCTCAATTTAGGCAAATATTTTGATGAGCCGATCTTAGGTATGACCGCCCCTCAGCGGTTATTGATTTCATCCATGTTGTTTATTATGGTATGCCTGCTTGGGAGTATGTTTCTAATACTGACAGAAACATTTTCATTATTCTAAGATCAAACAAAAAACCGGCGCTGAAAGGCGCCGGTTTTTTGTTCAAAAGAAGTTATTCACCGATAGAAATTATATTAACGGAGGTTGTTCTTTCTCTGGTTCAGCATCACCATCTACGGCAGCCCCTGCCTTTTTCAAATCTGATGAAGCGATCCTGGCAACCGCGGCAACGGAATCGCCTGCCTGTATCCTCATCATCTTCACGCCTCGTGTTGCGCGTCCGGCTTCCCTGACATCCTTCACATTCAAGCGTAGAACAATCCCATTGGCTGAGATTAATGTCAGGTCATCTGTTTTCTGGACTACTCGTGCGGCAGTAATTTTACCCGTGACCCCAATGGCTTTTTGATCCATGGTGGCGATACCCTTGGTGCCGCGCCCTTTGACCGGATATTTTTCGAGCGGAGTTTGCTTTCCGAATCCCTCCTTGGTGACTGTGAGTAGGGATCCGCCACTTTCGACCACTTCCATGCTTGCCAGGCGGTCATCTTTGCCCAGGCGAATGCCTTGAACGCCGCCCGCGGTGCGTCCCATCGAGCGGACTACTTTTTCTGGAATGCGTAACGCTTGTCCAAGCTCAGTTACCAGCAGAACATCATCCTTTCCACCAGTCAGGTGCGCCCAGCCAAGTTCATCGCCTTCATCAAGTGAAATGGCGATCATACCGGAAGGCCGGACGGCTGAAAACTCCTCGAGGGCGACCCGTTTCACTCGGCCTTTTACCGTGGTAAGGAAGCAAAAATCCTGGGTACCAAAACCAGGTACTGAGATGGCGGCTGTGATTCGCTCTCCGGCGTCCAGGCTGAGCACATTGTATATCGAGACACCTTTCCCAGTGCGATCTGCATCCGGGATTTGATAAACTTTTTCGCTGTAGACTTTTCCCTTGTCGGAGAAAAATAGGATAGTCTGCAAAGTACGTCCCGGCAGCATGAAAAGGACTTCATCTTCTTCCTTGGTTGCATGCCCGGTGACGCCCTTGCCGCCAATGCCTTGTGATTTATATGCGACGGCGCTTACTCGTTTGATATAACCGCGCTGTGTGAAAGTAATGAGCGTATCCTCGTCATGCACCAGGTCTTCGTCGTGAATTTCCTCTTTGGCATCCACAGCGATCCGTGTGCGGCGTTCATCCCCATATTTCTGAGCAATTTCCTTCATGTCGCTTTGGACAAGGGCCAGGATTTTCTTGGGGTTGGCAAGCAAGTCTTCAAGAAAAGCGATCTGATCCTTCAATTGGCGGGCTTCTTCCTCGATTTTCCAGCGTTCGAGGGCGGCCAAACGGCGCAGCTGCATGTCGAGAATCGCCTGCGCCTGAACCTCGGTCAGCTTGAAGCGGCTCATCAGGTTTTCTTTGGCAACATCCACGTCGGCAGCTTCACGAATGGTGCGGATGACTTCATCGATATTGGCGATCGCGATCAGCAATCCATCCAGGATGTGGGCGCGGGCGCGGGCTTTTGCCAGCTCGAATTGCGAGCGTCGGGTGATCACCACCTGGCGATGTTCAATAAAAATCTGCAAGGCACGCTTGAGCGAGAGCGTGCGTGGTTCACCATCCACGAGAGCTAGCATTTGGACGCCAAAAGTGTCCTGCAGAGCCGTGTATTTATAAAGCTGGTTTAGGACTTTCTTAGGCTGTGCACTGCGTTTGAGTTCGATGACGATGCTCATTCCGCGCTGGTCCGATTCGTCGCGCAGATCAGAGATCATGTCGATTTTATCGTTACGAACTAATTCAGCAATGCGTTCGATCAGCGTGGATTTATTGACCTGATACGGGATCTCCGTGATGATGATCTGGTGACGTCCGCCTTTGGTCTCCTCAATGTGAGCTATACCGCGCATGACCAATCGACCGCGACCCGTACTGTAGGCCTGGACAATCCCTTCCCTACCGATGATCATCCCACCGGTGGGGAAGTCGGGGCCCTGCACGAATTCCATCAGTTTTTCAACAGCGATGTCATCGATGTTGTCATAATTTTCGATCAAATAATCAATGGCGGCTGCAATTTCACCCAGATTATGCGGCGGGATGTTGGTCGCCATGCCGACTGCGATGCCGGCAGATCCATTCAATAATAAATTCGGCAGGCGTGCGGGGAGAACCTTGGGTTCCTCAAGTGAATCGTCAAAATTGGGACCGAAATTGACGGTGTTCTTATCAATATCGGCCAGCATTTCCTCAGCCATATGGTGCAGACGCGCCTCGGTGTAACGCATCGCAGCGGGAGCGTCGCCGTCCACTGAACCAAAGTTTCCTTGTCCGTCCACCAGCATGTAGCGCAGGGAAAAATCCTGGGCCATGCGTGCCATGGACTCGTAAACAGCGGCATCACCATGCGGGTGATATTTGCCAAGAACTTCACCGACAATACGGGCGGATTTCTTAAAAGACCCTGTGGCGCGGATGCCCATATCGTGCATGGCGAAAAGGATGCGGCGATGGACGGGTTTGAGCCCGTCCCGGGCGTCAGGCAAGGCTCGTGCAACGATGACGCTCATCGCATAGTCAATGTACGCATCGCGCATTTGCTGGTCGATATCAACTTGTTCTACAGTTCCGATGTCCATAAGTAATTCCTGTCTTTGGTAAAAAACGCACAACACGCGGAGAGCGCAATTCCAAGCGCTCTCCGCTATGGATTTCTAGAGACTTAATTATACCAAATGCCTTGCCAAAAATGGGTGGGTTGGCTATAATAACGCGGCTATTCGGGGCGTGGCTCAGACCGGTAGAGCACACGGTTCGGGTCCGTGAGGTCGGAGGTTCAAATCCTCTCGCCCCGACAGATAGCAAGTAATATCGCCGCCTCGGGTAGGCGGCGATATTGTTAATTATCGGATAGAATAAATGATGTAACCACATCTCTTGAAATTATCAACGTCATATGCCTTCCTTTTCCCTACTTACCCTAAATTCCTTCGGATTGCCTTTCTTCCTTGGATGGCGGCGTATGAATATTCTGGCCGGCGAGCTTGATCAGCGTCCTGATACCGTCTTTTGCCTCCAAGAAATTCAGCAAGATGCATATATTCCAGTTTTACAAAAACACCTGAAAAATTTCCCTTACCAATACTATAAACAAAATGTATTTGCACCTATGGGTGGATTGGTCACTGCCTCCCGGTTACCTTTTGTCCATAATGATTTTCTTCCCTTTCCCAACCGTGGAAAATTATTAAGCATTGGTTTTGCAGATTGGGCATTGCAGAAGGGTGTGATGGTGACCAGCTTCGACGTCGAAGGTCAACGGGTGATTGTAATGAACACGCATATCCATGCAAATTACCTCGGAAATTGGAATAAGGATAACCCGTTGGCAAAAATCCAAAGTAATCAAGTTCAATATCTTGCCGAACAAGCGAGGAATCAACCGGAGGATGCCCTGGTTGTTTTTTGCGGCGACTTCAATTTTCCTCGTGACACATTTCTTTA
>Ga0315290_10000702_pt1 | contig 22259 bp, 15 predicted proteins | sample YL17G12_0_MG_FD_203627 | JGI IMG/M metagenome (GOLD analysis project Ga0315290, IMG submission 203627) | Sediment microbial communities from Yellowstone Lake, YNP, Wyoming, USA - YL17G12_0 | ecosystem: Environmental > Aquatic > Freshwater > Lake > Sediment | place: USA: Wyoming | collected... | reverse complement strand
CCCGAACATCACCCTGCTGACCTGCTCGGAGGTGGAGGAGGTGTCGGGCTACGTGGGCAGCTTCCGGGTGAAGGTCCGGCGCAGGGCCCGCTACGTGGACGAGAAGAAGTGCACCGGCTGCGGGGAGTGCGTCAAGGCCTGCCCTGTCGACGCGCCCAGCGAGTTCGACGAGGGCCTCAGCACCCGGAAGGCCATCTACCGGCCTTTCCCCCAGGCGGTCCCCAACGTGTTCACGATCGACAAGCGGGGCCGGGCTCCATGCCGCTCGGCCTGCCCCGCCGGCGTGCACACCCAGGGCTACATCGCCCTGATCCGCGAGAAGAAGTACCGCGAAGCCACGGCCCTGTTGCGCCGCGACCTGCCCCTGCCCAGCGTCTGCGGCCGGGTGTGCTATCACCCCTGCGAAGACAAGTGCGACCGGAGCAAGATCGACCAGGCGCTGGCCATCTGCGCGCTGAAGCGGTTCGCGTGCGACTGGCTGCTGGACCACGAGGAGCACGTCGAGCCGCTGCCGACGCTCTACGAGGAGAAGGTGGCCGTGGTCGGCTCGGGTCCGGCCGGGCTGGCCTGCGCCAACGAGCTGGCCCATCGCGGCTACCCGGTCACCATTTTCGAGGCCGCGCCCGAGGCCGGCGGCATGCTCCGCTACGGCATCCCCGCCTACCGCCTGCCCGACCGCGTGCTCGACCGCGAGCTCGACTGCCTGCGCCAGCTCGGCATCCGCATCGAGACCGGCAAGCCGGTCGCCTCGATCCGAACCCTCAAGGAGCAGGGCTTTCGGGCGATCTTCCTGAGCATGGGCGCCCCGGTGGGCACGCGCCTGGGCGTGCCCGGCGAGGAACTCCCGGGAGTCGTCGACGCGCTGGCGTTCCTGCGCCGGGTCAACCAGCGCACGCTGAAGAAAGTCGAAGGCCCGGTGGCCATCGTCGGCGGCGGGAACTCGGCCATGGACGCCGCACGCTGCGCGGTGCGCCTCGGGGCCAGGCCGGTGAAGGTCGTCTATCGCCGCTCCAGGGCCGAAATGCCCGCCCACGATTGGGAAGTCGCCGAAACCGAGGCCGAGGGGGCCGTGTTCGAGTTCCTGGCTGCCCCGGTCCGGGTGGAGGGCGAAAGCGGCAAGGCCGCGCGGCTGGTCTGCCAGCGGATGCGCCTGGGTGAGCCGGACGAGAGCGGCCGACGCCGGCCCGTCCCCGTCGAGGGCTCCGAGTTCGCCATGCCCGTCGCCATGGTCATCCCGGCCATCGGCCAGTCGACTGACCTGGGACCCATCGGCCGGGAGGTGGAAACGACCTCGCGCGGCTGGGTGGAAAGCGACCCGGACACCGCGGCCACCAGCCTGGCGGGCGTGTTTGCCGGCGGCGACGTGGTGACCGGCCCGGCCACCGTGGTCGACGCCTTTGCCGCCGGCAAGCGGGCGGCCGAGTCCATCGATCGCCACATTCAGGGCATGGACCTCCGCGCCGGGCGCGATCGGCAGCCTCCGGTGGCCCCAAGCCCGGACACCAAGGGGGTCAAGCCCCGGCCGCGGGCGGTCCCGGCGTCGCTCCCCCCGGCCCGGCGCGCCGGCTCCTTCGAGGAGATCGTCTCCACGCTCACCGAAGAGCAGGCCCTGGCCGAGGCCGAGCGGTGCCTGAGCTGCGGCAAGTGCTCGGAGTGCCTCGAGTGCGTCAAGCTCTGCGATGCGAAGGCCATCGACCACAACCAGCAGGACGAGCTTGTCGAGCTGGACGTGGGCACGCTGATCGTGGCCACGGGCTTCGACCTGTTCGACGCCCGGCAGATCGCCCGCTACGGCTACGGCCGGCTTGCGGACGTCACCAGCGCCTTGGAGTTCGAGCGCCTCAGCCACGCCAGCGGGCCGACCGGCGGCGAGATCCTCACGAGCAAGGGGGTGCCTCCCCGGAGCGTGGCCATCGTCCACTGCGTGGGCAGCCGCGACGAGAACTATCACGAGTACTGCTCCCGGGTGTGCTGCATGTACTCGCTCAAGTTCGCCCACCTGGTCAAGGAGAAGACCGGCGCGGAAGTGTACAACCTGTACATCGACATGCGCACGCCCGGCAAGGGTTACGAGGAGTTCTACCGGCGGCTTCTGCGCGAGGGGGTGCACTTCGTTCGCGGCAAGTGCGCGGAAGTGACCGACGTGGCCGAATCGGACGAAGAGGAGGGCAGGCTCGTGGCCGTGTGCGAGGACACGCTCTTGGGCGTGACGCGGCGGATCCCGGTCGACATGGTCATCCTCTCCGGGGCGATGAAGGCGCGCAAGGACGTCGAGGAGGTGGCCCGGCGGCTCTCGCTTAGTGTTGCCCAGGGCGATTTCTTCCTGGAGAAGCACCCGAAGCTGGCGCCGGTCGAAGCGGCCTCGGACGGGCTGTTCCTGGCCGGGGCCTGCCAGGGGCCGAAGGACATCCCCGACTCGGTTGCCCAGGGCGCCGCCGCGGCCGCCTGCGCGCTGGCGATGATGGACAGGGGCGTGGTCGTGCTGGAGCCGACGACCGCGGAGATCGCGGCCCAGCGGTGCAGCGGGTGCAAGATGTGCATCTCCGCCTGCCCCTACCACGCCCTCGAGTTCGACGAGGCCCAGAAGGCCTCGGTGGTCCGGGAGGAGCTCTGCAAGGGCTGCGGCACCTGCGTGGCCACCTGCCCTTCCGGCGCCGCCCAGCAGAAGGGCTTCGAGGACGTGCAAATCTACGCGGAGATGGACGGGATTCTGGCTTAAGCAGCCGGCCGCCGGGCCGCTGCGCACGGGCATTTTGTGGAGCAATCCATTATGGCCGATAGGCAATTCGAGCCGAAACTTGTGGGCTTTCTCTGCCGGTGGTGCTCGTACACCGGGGCCGACCTGGCCGGCACCAGCCGGCTCCAGTACCCGGCCAACCTGACGGCGATCCGGGTGATGTGCTCGGGCCGGGTGGACCCCACGTTCGTGCTCTATGCCCTGGCCAACGGGGCCGACGGCGTGCTCATCGCCGGCTGCCATCCCGGCGACTGCCACTACCAGGAAGGCAACTACAAGGCCCTGCGCCGCTTCCGGCTGCTCCAGGTCCTCCTGGACCAGTTCGGCATCGAGCGCGAGCGAGTCCGGCTGGAATGGGTCTCCGCGTCCGAGGGCGATCGCTTCGCCGCCGTGGTCAAGGACCTGACCGAGAAGGTTCGCGCCTTGGGCCCGCTTTGCTGGTCGAGCAACTGGCAGGAAGACGGCCAGCGCCTCGCGGCGCTCGAGGAGATCGTCAGGGAGCACGAGGAGGCGATGGAAGTCGCGCCCTAGGTCGCGAACAGCTCGGCAACCGCGATCCGCAGTCCAGGGATCAGCTCGCCGCCGGTCAGCGCGTCGCCGGACCGGAGGATGGTCGCTTCGCCGCGGCCTTGATACACGCTGACGGTGTTCGTCTGCGGGTCGACGACCCACACCACGCTCGAGCCCGCGTCGAGCCAGTCCTGAACCTTGGCCGTGACCTCGCTGGCCCGATCGCCCGGCGAGAGGACCTCGACCGCCAGATCCGGCGCTCCCTGGAAAAACCCTAGCGGCTCGGCAGCCGGAAGTCGCTCGGCGCGGACGAACGCCACGTCGGGGGCTCGGACGGTGTCCGGATCGTGGGCGATCTGGAACCCCCCTTCGGCAGTGATCACCACACCCAACCGCCGTGGCTCCACGTACGTGACCAAGGCCGCTGCCACCTTACCACCGATCCGGCCGGGCCGGAATCCGGCTGGTGTCATCATGACCACCTCCCCGCGGATCAGCTCGCATCGTCCGAGGCCCGGCGCCTGGAGGAGTTGCTCGGCCGTCGTGATGTGCCCGGTCGTTGTCATATCGGTATCATAGGCCCGGCCGCGGCCGTAGGGCAAGGGGGTCGGGAGTCGTTTTCAAGGGGGGGCGGTCGGTCGGGTTGGCGCGTCAAGGCGCTCTGTGCCGACGTGGAAGACGACTCCCGACCCCTTCGCTCCTCTACTGAACGGAGTGGACACTAGGGGCCCTCTTGACCGTGACCGACTCCAGGAGTCGCTTGCGCCAGAAATCGGGATTCCTTTGGATTTCATCCATAAACCGGCACGCAATGTCGCTCGGCGTGTTGACGCCCTGCTCCCAAGCGCGAACTGCCCTGACGCTCACGCCGAGAAACTGTGCAAAAATCCCCTGGCTTGCCCTCAGAAGTCTCCGAGTTCCCTTAACCGTTTCGGGGCCATAGACCACTGGGGAAAGATCAAGCACGACAGTACGGCACGTAAAGCGCTTTGTAATCGTTTCGCCTTTCTCCAGCGCCTCGGTAAACTCGCGAAGCCCCTCAATGATTTTTGCGCCGACCGAACCCCCCATAGATTGTGGGCCTTTCTTGATTCTTTTCATGGGTTTCGCTCCGCTACGAGATAGTTTGGCGATGGCCTAACGCCATTTTTTCGCGACGGATGTATTCGCGAACCGCATTCCTTTCTCCAGCATCCAGTTCATCCTTTTGGTGTTTTGTGTACACGTACACAAGAAAGACAATGTTGTATTCCTCAAAGTAGACGTAACATACCCTGAAGCCTCCGCTTTTCCCAACTTTGGCTTCTGGCGGCGAAAACCTGATCTTTCGCAATCCGCCTGTCCCCTTGATGATCGGGTAGCCGGTCGGATGCGACATTATGAACAACTGCAATGCCGTCAGATCCTCATCGTCATCGAGCCCCAGTTGCTCCCACCGCTTCGTAAATACCGTTGACTCAATGAAGTGCAGCAAGTCCTCGGGCCGCAAGACATGCTTGGGATATTGCAGCGTGACCCGCTGTCTTTGGCGCCGTTTTCCCATCACTTCCTCCAAAGGTCTTGCTCCTTGGAATCGACCGCCTCCTGCGCCAAACCTTAGATATTATACCATTGAATGGTATAGGTCAAGGCATCTTCTCGTGCGAGCGTGCATTATTTGTCTAGAATTCTCCATTTTTTGCCTTGCAGGGGCTTCAACATGTACCACTACCGGCCTACGGCAAACGGGCGGTAACCCGTCCCGCACGAGCACGCATTGGCAATCGGTCCTGCCGCCGTGAAGAACGCGGCCTGGCACCCCAATCCCCCCCGTCGGGGAGACGGCGGCCTTCCCGTGTAGGGTCCGGGAATTTATTCGGGTCTTGTGCCGTCTTATAGTCAGTGTCGACGCATCGTCGGCCGGTTTTGTGCCAGCAATCGGTTTCCCAGACGGACGGAGGTGATGCCATGGGCAAGCGCATCGGGTGTTGGACGGCGGTGGCTGCGTTGGTTGGGGTGGTTTTCGCGCCGGGGAGGCTCGTCGGAGCCGAAGACAAGAGACCCGACGCGGTCCCCACGATCCAGGTGGCCATCCTGCTGGATACCAGCAACAGCATGGACGGCCTGATCAACCAGGCCCGAACTCAGCTCTGGAAGGTCGTCGGCGAGTTCACGACCATCCGGCTCGCCGGGAAGACGCCCAAGCTGGAGGTCGCCCTGTACGAGTACGGGAACGACGGGCTGAACGCCAGAGAGGGGTTTCTCAGGCTGGTCGTGCCGTTGACCGCGAACCTCGACAAGGTCTCCGAGGCCATGTTCGCGCTGAAGACCAACGGCGGCCAGGAGTACTGCGGCAAGGTCGTCGACGCCGCCACCAGGCAGCTCGTCTGGAGCGACTCGGCCAAGGACGTCAAGTGCATCTTCATTGCCGGCAATGAGCCGTTCACCCAGGGGGACGTCGACTACATCAAGGCCTGCAAGGCCGCCGCTGCCAAGGGGATCGCCGTCAATACGATCTTCTGTGGACCGCAGAAGGAGGGCATTCGCACCCATTGGCAGCACGGTGCCCAACTGGCCGACGGCTCCTACATGAGCGTCGATCAGGACCGGGCCCTGGCGGCCGAGTCCGCCCCTCAGGACAAGGAGTTGGCCCAACTCGGCGTGCAACTCAACGCAACTTACCTGGCTTACGGCGATGCCACTAAGCGGCTTGAGGCAGCCCAGCGTCAGTCGGCCCAGGATGCCAACGCGGCCCGCTCGGCCGCCGGCGCCGCGGCAGCCCGGGCGAGCTTCAAGGCCTCCGGGCTCTACCGCAACGCCGAATGGGACCTGGTCGACGCCGTCCAAGAGGGGAAGGCCAAGCTCGAAAGCCTCACGGAGGACCAGCTCCCCGAGCCGATCCGCAACCTAACCCTCGAACAGAAAAAGACTTACGTCCAGAAGCTCGCCGATCAGCGGAAGTTGGTTCAGGGCCAGATTGCCAAGGTGAGCCTGGCCCGCAAGGACTACCTGGCAGCACAGGAGAAGGTCCTTCAAGCCCAGATCGCCGCGTCGGCCAAGAGCACGGGAGGGGCCATGGCGGCGAAGGCTGCCGCAGCCCCCGCTGCCCGGATGACCTTTGAGGGGGCCGTCATCGACGCGGTGAGGGCTCAGGCGAAGAAGAAGTAGGCAGTAGGCAGAGGGCAGTAGGCAGAGGGCAGTCTCGCCTCTGGCCCGTAGGACGGATTGGCAATCCGTCCTACCTTCCGGGAGGGCGTTTCGGCCAATGGATACCGTCAGTTCTTTTGCGGGAAGGAGGGTCCCATGCAGCGGTCTTGGACTATCCGGTTTGCCTCGCTGGTGGTCGTTGGGTTGCTCGGTTCGTTGGTCCACGCCCAGGGGCTGCTGATCGTCACGAACACCCCGGATCGGGTCATGCTGCCCCGGCCCTTGCCGCCGCCGCAGCCGCCGGCCATGTCGTACAAGATCAAGGAGCTGGCGGTCCACGCCCGGCTGGTCGACCAGGTGGCCCGGGTGCAGGTCTCCCAGTCGTTCGTCAACACGGGCAGCCGGCAGATGGAGGTCTCGTTTGTCTTCCCGCTGCCGTACGACGGGGCGATCGACCAGATGACCTTCCTGGTCGACGGCAAGGAGTACCCGGCCAAGCTCCTGCCGGCCGCCGAGGCCCGGCGGATCTACGAGGGCTACGTCCGCCGCAACCGCGACCCGGCCTTGCTGGAGTGGATCGGCACCGGCATGTTCCAGACGAGCGTGTTCCCCGTGCCCCCGGGCGCCGAGCGGCGGGTGACGCTCCGCTACAGCCAGCTCTTGCGCAAGGTCGGCGGCATGACCGACTTCCTCTTCCCGCTGACCACGGCGAAGTACACCTCCGAGCCGGTCGGGAAGATCGACCTCCAGGCGACGATCGACAGCTCGATCGAGATCAAGAACGTCTACAGCCCCACCCACGCCGTCGACGTGAAGCGGCCCAGTGCCAAGCAAGCGGTGGTCAGCTACACGGGCCAGGGGCTGGTGCCGGTGGCCGATTTCCGCCTCCTGTTCGACGTCTCCAAGGGTGAGCTTGGTGCGAGCGTGGTGAGCTACCGGCCGCAGCAGGGCGAGGACGGCTACCTGCTCCTTCTGGCCAGCCCGCAGTTCAAGGCCGCCGGCGCCGACCGGCCCCGCAAGACGGTGATCTGCGTGTTCGACCGCTCCGGGAGCATGAGCGGCAAGAAGATCGAGCAGGCCCGGGAGGCGCTGAAGTTCGTGATCAACAACCTCCGCGAGGGCGATCGGTTCAACGTCATCGGGTACGCCAGCGAGGTCGAGGCCTTCCGGCCCGAGGTCCAGAGATACAACGACTCGACCCGCCGCGAGGCCCTCGGGTTTGCCGAAGGGCTTTATGCCGGCGGCGGGACCGACATCCACGGGGCCCTCTCGATGGCCCTGGGCATGCTCCAGGACTCGACCGAGCCGAGCTACGTGATCTTCATGACCGACGGCCTGCCCACGGTCGGCGAGACCGTGGAGTCGAAGATCGTCGCGGCGGTGAAGGCCCGCAACGCGGTCCGGGCGAGGCTGGTCGTGTTCGGCGTGGGCTACGACGTCAACAGCCGGCTCCTGGACCGGCTCGCCCGGGCGAACTTCGGCCGCACCGAGTTCGTCCGCCCCAACGAGGACATCGAAGAGCACGTCAGCCGGCTCTACCGGCAGATCGGCTCGCCGGTGATGACCGACCTGGCCGTGAAGTTCGAGCTCGATGTCCCCCGGGTCGAGGAGGGTGGGCCGGTCAACCGGCTCTATCCCCGCCAGGTCGGCGACCTGTTTGAAGGCGAGCAGTTGGTCCTGGTCGGCCGCTACCGCAAGACCGGCGTGGCCCGGGTGTGGATCACCGGCCGGGTGTCGGGCCGGGAGCAGAAATTCGACTTCCCCGCCACGCTCGTCGATTCCAGCCCGGACCAGTCCCACGGCTTTGTCGAGAAGCTCTGGGCCATGCGGCGGATCGGCGAGATCCTCGAAGAGCTCGACGAGCGCGGCAAGAACGACGAGCTCATCCAGGAGCTCGTCTCGCTCTCCGCCAGGCACGGCATCCTCACCCCGTACACGTCGTTCCTGGCCGACGACAACGCCGCCCCGGGCCTCGTCTCCGGCGGCGCGGAGGCCTCGCGCCGGGCGGCAACGCTCCTGGACCGGCTGGGCGAGGCCGAGGGCAAGGCGGCGTTCGTCCAGCGGGACGAGATGCGCAAGCTGGCCGGCGCCCGGCGGGCCGCCCCGGCCCCCGCTCTGCGCAACATGGACCGCGACGAGGCCGTCGCCGTCAACGCCGTGCAGATGCTCGGCAACCAGGTCCTCTACCGCCGCGGCAACACCTGGTACTCCTACGACGTGGCCAGGTCGTCCGCCAGCGAGCTGGCCGGCCAGGTCAAGGTCATCGAGCGGTTCAGCGACGAGTATTTTCGGCTGGTCCGCGAGACCACGCCGGAGAACCAGAAGGCGTTGGCCGCCCAGAAGGACCGCGAAGAGCTGATGATCCGCCACCCGGCCGCCAAGTCCGGCGCCCCCGCGGCGGTCTACCGCGTGAAATAGCGCCCGCCGCCGCCGACTCCGCACCGGACAGCCAATCCGCCCGCCACCCCTCCCTCAGCCCCCGGCTTTGCCGGGGGGCTTTCGGGGGGGAACGGCCCGCATGCGACCGTTGAGGCAAAGGGGATCCCCAGCCGCCGGGCATGCGGCCAAACCCCGGCCTGCCCAGACATCCCCAAGTCGTTGGCTGTGAATAACGTGCGCCCGTTCGCTCCCCCATTCAGGCCCCGGCCAGAGAAGAAACGCTTCCCCCACTTGCGGGAGCAACCCCGCGTCCCTAGACTGAAACCAGTGGAAATCACATTACAGGGTAAGTTGGCTCAGAGCAAGCTGAAGAAGGGGCTCTCTTGAAAGTCTTGGTTGACAACCACCACGGCCAGCCGAACTGGGGGCAGACGGGATTCCCTGTTCGAGGGCTACACACCACTCTGTTCGGTTTCGTCGGCCAACTTGCGAAGAACGGCTTTGAGTGCTCTTCGCTAGAATCCAATCTCTCAACTGAGGGACTTCAAGACTCGCGTGGCTTGGTGATTCCATCTCCAACAGGTCGTTTCAACGAATTGACCTGCGGCTGGGAATCGCACGAGAAGAGCCTCTTCTCAGGGGCTGAAATTGACGCGCTGCTGCGCTTCCTAAGAAGCGGCGGTTCCTTGTTGGCCTTCGCTTATCGTTTCGGAGACCCCTTCACAAAAACGAACCTTGGTTCTGTGTTCGCGCCGTTGGGCTGCATCCTTAACGACGAGGCAACCATTGCTCGCGACCTTCTCGGAAAAGACCACCCCTTATACACTACCTTCGAGACAACGACAGACAATCTCGGTACCGCATGGGCCTCGCAGCGAGTCAATTCGCTCCGCTGGCGTCCAGTGACCACATTCTCAATACTGTCGGGCTACCCCGCCCATCCAGTAGTATTCGCCCCAAGACATTGTGTGCGTCTGAGGTGGCCCGGTCGCCAAGTCGTTTACGGAGCCGCTCCTATATGTGTTGCCGGTCGCTTTGGGAATGGCAGGTTCATCTTGCTTGGCGGTCCTCACATTCTAGAGTCGGACGGTCTGGGACTCCTGGATACCGCGGACAACCGCGAATTCGCTGCAAACCTCATCAACTGGCTTTTCCTGCAACGTGACTCTGTCAACGAAGGATGCGAGCACAGTCACCGGCCTCCATTAGAGTCGGCTCCCGCTGACGGCGTTGCCAACGTAGATGAGGCCGCTGGCCTCTGGCATGCCATGTCCTACGCGACAACGAATCAGGAGAAGGAACGAACATTTGTGAGGTTCGTTGAATTCCTGCTCACCCAGACTACCATGCTTGCGATTCACACGAGGAATGCGTGGTCCCTGGACAAGGAAGCGGAGCTTGACCTCGTTTTCGCCTGCGCGAGCACGAAACCAGTCTGGACACGATCACATGGCGTGGTTCCGGTCGAATGCAAGAATTGGGCTGCGCCAGTGGATGCAACGGAGATATCCCGATTCTCTGACAAACTCGGAAGAACAACGAGCAAGATCGGTTTTTTCGCCGCCAGAGCATTCACTTCCAAGGCTTGGGCTGCCGTCGGCAAGGCTCGGCATCAGCACGAATTGATAATCGCACTCTTGCACGACGAGGACTACGGCGCCTACTTGGAAGGAAGGGCGACGGCTACCGAGGTTGTGGAAAGCAGCATAGTCAGAAGCATGATAGTCTGACGGAAGAGCCAACAACCGGAACGCGCAAAGGTGAACGCGGAAAGGTGACAGCCACCAAATCCAGGCATTCTGGGGCAGGAGGGCAATGCGGGCAAGGGAAGGTGGGACGAGGCGCCAGGTTCCCGCAATTCGGAAGTGATCGTTTAGCCGCAAGCCGAAGGCGTGCGCGAGCTGGCAGCCGAGCGGCGAAACACGCACGCCTTCGGCTTGCGGTTAAACGAGCAAGCTCTCCACAAGGCCCTCCGGCACGCGCGCGGCGTAAATGTGAGGGAACCCGTTGCGGTTCGAGTTGAAGATGAGCCACTTCAGGTCGGGCGTGAGGTACGGGTGGGGGTGGGTGCTCTGGTCGGACGTCGGCGAGGTTTTGGATTCGCACAGGACGGCCGAATGGCCGGTCTTCGTCGAGCCGATGACCAGCTTGAATGGCGCCTGCCAGTCGTCGGCCGAGTACATCCGCCCGCAACGGCTGACGCCCAGGTGATTGAAGCGGTACCCGCGGCCGACGACCCCCGCGGGCCGGCCCGCCCGAACCCCGAGCAGGTTGCCCTTCTGGGCGGCGAAATCGCCGTCCGGGGAGACGCTCAGGAGCACTTCCCCGGTCGAGCCGATCCAGGCCTCGTGGCCGGTGCAGGGGGTGGTGAAGGGGGTGCCCACCTGGAGCGTGGTCCGCTTGCCGCCGGGGACCGAAAGCAGGTAGAGGGTCGCCCCTTCCGGCCCGACGAGGCGCGTCAGCTTCCCGTCGGGTGAGTGCTTGCCGCCGCGGTTGTGCTGGATCAGGAGCTGCCGGCCTTCCCCGGGCTCGAACTGGGGATGCGGGTTGAGGATGAACGGATCGCGGTCGAGGATCGACCACGTCCCCTTCTCCAGATCGACCAGCGCGACGCCGAACATGGTCCACTGCGGATCGACCACGATGCCCCCGGCGTAGTACCGGCCGTCGGCGGAGACCGTGCCCAGGCTGCGGACCTTGAGGTCCGGGGGGAAGCGGTAGACCTGCTCGGGTTTTCCTTGGCTCAGGTCGGCCCGCATCAGGTCCGACTGTCCGCTATCCGCCCTCTTGACGTAATAGAAAACCCCGCCCGGCGAAATGGCGCAGCCGGAGAGGCTTGTCGCCACGTCGAGCAGGTGCTGCTTCCAGGTGCCGAGCTCGACGACCATGAATTCGGTCCGATTCCCGGCACGTTTGGGGTTCGTGCGGGCGTAGACGAAGTACCGCGAATCGGCCGAGCAGTAGGGGACCTCGCCATAGATGTTCGACTGGGCCACTGGCTCCGTGGTCACCTGCCGGATCTCGGTGCCGCCGGGCTGGCGCTCGACGAGAGCGCCGGCGGGGGCCTCGGGCGCCGGCTGCGCCAGGGCGATCCGTCCGATCCCCCATCCCCCCGCCGCGGCCAGGAGCCGGCCCACGGCCTGGCGTCTCGTCACGCGGCAATCGCGTTGCTTTGCACTCATGAAACATCTCCTCCAGGAAAGAACAGGTCAGCAGGCCCTTCCCGCGATCCCGGCGCCACACGGCACCCAAGCTCCATCCTATCCCGGAACGCCGTCGGAAAGCCAGGGGCGCCGGCGGACGCCAAACCTGCGCCTCGGTTGATGGGGTGGATGGTCGCGGGTACACTGGGGCGGTCCAGCCCTTTCCAACCCTTGGCCCCAATCGCGTCTGACGCTTATGCTCCGCAGCGGTATTCAAGCGATGCTCGACGTCCTGGCCGGCTTCGGCGTGAAGTACTTGTTCGGGAATCCCGGGACCACGGAGCTGCCGCTGATGGACGCGCTGGTGTCGGAGCGGCGGATCCAATACATCCTGGGGCTCCAGGAGGTTCCGGTGATGGCGATTGCCGACGGCTACGCCCAGGCGTCGCGCATGCCGGGGGTGGTCAACGTGCACATCTGCTGCGGGCTGGGCAACGCGATGGGGATGCTCTACAACGCTTACCGCTCGAACACGCCGCTGGTGGTGACGGCCGGCCAGCAGGACCGGCGCATGATGTTCGAGGAGCCGATCCTCTGGGGCGACATGGTGTCGGCGGTGCGGCCGTGGACCCGGTGGGCGGCCGAAGTGGGCCGGCCGGAGGACGTGCCTTCGGCGGTTCGCCGGGCGGTGCAGGTGTCGCTCACGCCGCCGACCGGTCCGGTGTTTTTGGCCCTTCCCCTGGACGTGCAGATGGGCGAAGGGGAGATGGACGTTTCGCCGCCGCTGGTGCCCGACCCGCACGTCCGGCCGGCCGAAGAGGCCCTTGCCCGGGCGGCGGCGATCCTGGCCGAGGCCCGCCGTCCGGCCGTGCTGGTGGGAAGCCGCATCGGCGAGGCCGGGGCGGTGGAGGAGCTGGTGGCGGTGGCGGAACGTCTGGGTGCGCCGGTGCTGCACGAGGCGTCGACGTCGCACGGGCGGTCGAGCTTCCCGTCGGAGCATCCGCTGGCCGCCGACCCGCTGCCGTTCTGGTCGCCCGACGTCCGCGGGCGGCTGGCTCAGTTCGACGTGGTGCTGGTGGCGGGGATGAAGCTCTTGCAGCAGTACATCTACCACGAGCCGCGGCCCATCCCGGAGCACGTGCGTTTGGTCCAGGTGGACGACGATCCGTGGGAGCTGGGCAAGAACTATCCGCTTGCGGCGGCGGTGCGGGGACACCCCAAGCCGGCGCTGGCCGAGCTGTGCTTGGCGCTGGAGCGGCGGATGGGGCCGGAGCAGGTGGCGGCGGCGCGCGGCCGGAGCCTGGCCCTGGGGGCGGAGCACGTGCGCCGGCGTGAGGCCCTGCGCCGGGAGGCGCTCGCCCAGGTCGAGCGCCGCCCGATGACGCCGCTGTGCCTGATGGAGCACCTGGCCCAGGTCCTCCCGGCGGACGTGGCGGTCGTCGAGGAGTCGCCGACGACGACCGGGTGCTACTTCGAGCGCGTCGGGGCGCTTCGGAACACGACGGGCTATTTCGCGCAGCGGGGCTGGGCGCTGGGCTGGGGCCTGGGCTGCGCCATCGGCGTGAAGCTCGCCTGGCCCGATCGGCCGGTGCTCGCCCTGCTTGGCGACGGCTCGGCCATGTACGGCTTCCAGGGCCTGTGGACCGCCGCCCATTACCGCATTCCGGTGACGTTCGTCGTCACGAACAACCGGCAGTACAAGATCCTCAAGGAGTGCGCGGAGGTGCTGCGGCTGCCGGAGGCGTGCGCGGGCCGGTACGTGGGTCTGGACGTGGACGAGCCGGCGATCGACTACGTGGGGCTGGCCCGATCGCTCGGGGTTTCCGCCCGGCGCATTGCCGAGCCCGAGGAGCTGCGCGAGGCGGTCCGGCAGTCGCTCGCGGGCGACGTGCCGCAGGTGATCGAAGTGCCGATCGGCGCGCCGGCGGCGTAGCCCGCGTTTCTACCCGGCGTAGTAGGACGGGTTGGCAACCCGTCCTTGTGCGGGCACGTCACTCCTCTTCTTCCTCCGGCTCGGGGTCGTCGGACTCCACCGGCGCCGGCTTGGCCTTCTTCAGCCAGGAGACGACGGCCAGCACGTTGGAGTAGTCGTCGGTCCAGACGCCGACGTCGTCATCGCCCGGGATCTCCTCCCATTCGGGATCGTCGTTCAACGGGCCCAGGCGCTTCGCGTCGCGAACCACCACGACCACTTCCGAGGCGAATTTGCCCTGCATCGTCTCCTCGAAGGAGAAAAACACCTCCGAGTCGTTGCAAACGCGAGCCACCAGGCCCAGGTCCTCGGCGATGTTCCCCACGACGGGCGCCAAGTCGAGGTGGCGATTGGAGATGTGCACCAGGAGGATGCCGTTGGGCTTCAGCTTCTTGAAGAACAACTCGACGGCCTCCCGGGTGATGAGGTGAATCGGAATGGCGTCGGAGCTGAAGGCGTCCATCAAGAGCAGATCGAACTTGCCGTCCGGCTGTTTCGCCAGGGAAAGCTTGGCATCGCCCATGACGATCTCGTACTTGGCGGCGGTGTCGTTGAGGTAGGTGAACAGGTCGGGGTTCTCCGCGATCCGGCGGACGTGGGAATCGATCTCGAAGTAGGTGAAAGTCTGCCCCGGCTTGCCGTAGGCCGCGGTCGAGCCCGTGCCCAGCCCGACGATGCCGATCTGCCGGTGCACCTGGGGATCGATCAGCCTGGTGAACACCTCGCCGATGGGTCCGGTGGGGAAGTAGTAGGTGACGGGCCTGGTGCGCCCCACGGGATCGAAGCGCTGCTCGCCGTGATTTGTCGAGCCGTGGATTAACGTGTGCTTGACGTACCGGACGGGCTCGGCGGGCGCGCCTTCTGCCACGACTTCTTCGAGGTCCGGGTCCTCGTAGGGCACGTAGGTGGTTTCCTTGACGCGCATCACGCCGAAGAAGCTGCGATCGGTGTAGATGCGGTCGGCGGTCGCCCCGCTGTACCAGAGATGGCCCGCCAGAAGCACAACCCCGATCCCCGTGGCGAAGCGGACCGGCCGGACCTGGAAGGCGAAGGCGACCAGGCCGCCCAGGCCGAGGACGAGCATCGCTTCGGTCAGGCCGAAGTTCTTCCCCGTCCTCAGCGTGATCCACTGGTTCAGGTCGGTGGCCCAGTTCCACGGCTTCCGGTCCAGCCACTGCCATCCCGCGGAGAGATCCCACCGTTGCGTAAGGCTCCAGCCTTGCGTAAGGTTCTTGAGCACGTAGAGGCCGCACCAGAGGCCGATGGGCAAGAGGAGGTCGAGCAGGCGGGAGAGGTTCGGCAGCCGGGCGCGCCACACCGGCGGCCGGAGCATGCAGGCCAGAACCATTGCCAGGGGGTACTCGAGCACGAGCGGCACCGAGCGGAAAGCCAGCGGCGCCACGATCGCGTTGAAGGCCCCGCCCAGCACCCCGCCCACCGACATCCAAAGGTAGAACTCGGTCAGGTACTTGGCGGCGGGGCGCGACCGGGCCAGCTCCCCGTGGCACACCATCGCCGCCACGAAAAACGCGGCCAGGTGAAGCAGAATGATCCAGCCCATGTTGCCGGTCACCGTCTCGAAGATGACCAGCGCCATGGCCACCAGCAGGAACGGCTGAAGCCAGATGCAGATCCAGTGCGGGTCGAGCGCGTTGGCCAGCCACGTTGCCCCCGGCCACCGGCGCAGCACGAGCCGGGAGAGCCAGCCCGGCCACCGCGCGAAGACCAGGACGAACGTCAACAGGTACAAGGCCAGCGGCATCACCCAAAGCAGCGGCACCGAGGCAATGTCGGTGGAGATGTACGTGGTCACGCCCAACAGCAGGCTCGACGGGACGAACGAGAGGGCCAGCCAGCGGAGGCGCAGCCAGGGCGTGGGCACGGCCTGCGGGCTATCGTCCGCCTCCGGGTGCGCCTCGCCGGCCAGGCCCGCCCCGGCCGCTGACTGCGCCACTCCCCGCCGGAGCCACAAGAGCACCGCGCAGCCCGCGGTCAAGAGCATCAGCGCCGCGTATCCGAGCGTCCACACCCGCGACTGCTCGGCCAGCTTCAGGTAGCGCTCCACCACCAGGGGATATCCCACGAGCGCGAGCATGCTCCCGAGGTTGCTGGCGGCGTAGAGGAAGTACGGATCGCGCCCGGCGCGGTGTCCGGAGTCGGCAAACCAGGCCTGGAGCATCGGAGCGCTGGCCGACACGGCGAAGAAGGGCAACCCCACCGAAACCAGCAGCATCATCAGGAGCCAGGGGACGGGATTCGAGGCGTCGCCCGGCGGGGTCCAGGCCGCCGCCACGGCGATTGGCAGGACCAGCCACGGCAGGGCCATCAGCACCAGGTGGACGCCCGCCTGCCGCCGGGTGCCCAGCCACCGCGTCGCGAGGTGGGCGTAAAGGTACCCGGCCAACAGCATGGCCTGGTAGAACACCATGCAGGTGTTCCAGACCGCCGGCGTGCCGCCCAGCATCGGCAACACCATCTTGGCGAACATCGGCTGCACCAGGAACAGCAGGCCTGCGCTGACCATCAAGGTGAGGGCATAGAACAGTTGCATCAAACTGCCTTTCCGGGAACTGAAGTGCTCGGGCTGGGTGAGGAGCCGTTCAGCGGGTGTTGTGGCGGGCCGGCTCGTAGCGGCCGAAGACCATCCGGCCCGCACTGGTCTGCAACACGCTGGTCACCACGATGCCCACGAGCTCGTTGAGATGGTCCCGCCCCGCCTCGACCACCACCATCGTGCCGTCGTCGAGGTACCCGACCCCCTGGCCGGGCTCCTCCCCCGCCTTCACCAGCCGGACGCTTAACTGCTCGCCCGGCAGGAACACCGGCTTTAAGGCGTTGGCCACGTCGTTGAGGTTGATCACGCCCACTCCGTGCAGCCGCGCCACCTTGTTCAGGTTGTAGTCGTTGGTGACCAGCTTCCCCTCGAGGTGCTTCGCCAGGGCCACGAGCTTCAGGTCGACCGACTGCCCGGCGAACTCGGGCAGGTCGCGGTCGTAGATCTGGAGGTCCACGTCCGGGTGGGTCCGCAGCTTGTTGAGAATGTCCAGGCCGCGGCGGCCGCGGCTGCGGCGCAGGCGGTCCGAGCTGTCGGCAATCGCCTGGAGCTCGGTGATGACGAACCGCGGCATGATCAGTTGGCTGTCGAGGATGCCGGCCTCGACCACGTCGGCCACCCGGCCGTCGATGACCACGCTGGTGTCCAGGATGTAGGGCCTGCGTCCCTTCACCTCCTTGGAGAACTCCACGTAAGGGATGATGAAGCGAAAGTCGTTCTTGGTCTGCAACAGGAAGCTGATGCAGGTGTAGCAGAGCACGGCCGCCAACACCAACTGCACCGCCGAGCGAATCCGCTCCGTATACTGCGGCCCCCCCGCCGTGACCGGCAGCAGCGGCGTCAACGCCAGTCCCGCCACGTAGGCCAGGAACAACCCCACGATCAGGCCGAAGTAGACCGCCGAGATCGTGTCCAACTCCTTGCGCGGAACCAGTATGTCGGCGGCGATGACCGCAGCAGCCAACACCAGGACCCCGAAGAAGACCAGCCAGTTGAGCAGGGTCTGGTCGGCCGGGATCGCCCCCGAGTTGATGATCAGCACTGCCACCCCGATGGCCACCCCAACAAACGCGCAACGCAGAAGGACTAAGGCCATGGACCCTTCTCCCATTCCTCATGCCACGACGACCCCACACCGCTCGTCCGCCGCCCTGGCCGCCACCGGTCCGCTTGCGAGCCTCGACGCCCCCTATTCTAAACCCCCGTTTCAGGGAACGAAAGCTGACCCCCCGACTGGCCATCGCCGTCCGTTCGCTGGCCCCGCTGAAGCTCCCCAGTCAGGGCTTCCCAAAGCGAGTCCAGGGCCTGCGGGATGACCTTCACCCCGGCAAGGGTGGGCATGAAGTTGGTGTCCCCTCCCCAGCGGGGAACCGCGTGCCAGTGAAGGTGCCCCGGCAGTCCCGCGCCCGCAGCCCGGCCCAAGTTCACGCCCACGTTGAAGCCATCCGGGCGCATCACCCTTTCCAACAACGCGATCATCCGGGTAAGTTCCTGGACCGAGTCGAGCAATTCCTCCAACGTCAGGCCATCGAGGCGACCTTCGTGCCGCCGCGGGGCGACCAGTAAGTGCCCGTTGTTGTAGGGATAACGATTCAACACCGTCAGCGTGTGGTCGGTCCGATGGACGATCCATCGCAGCCGATCGCGAGGGTCTGCCGCCGCCTGGCACAGGAAACACTCGGGATCGGCCCCCGGCGCGAACTCACCCTCGAACCTGTCGCGATCCGCATCTGCCGGCTCGCCCACCAGATACGCCAGACGCCATGGGGCCCAGAGTTGCTCGTTCGCTGCCATCGACTCTGCGTCCAGCACAGGAAGGGGATCGAGTAGTCCGACACGCCATATTCCGGGGGTGGCACGGGCATCTTGCCCGTGCTTCGCACCACAGCACTGGCGAGACGCCAGTGCCACCCATCCCGACACTCTAGGCGTGTCGGACTACAAGGGCCACACCCACAACGGCCCGCCACCGCACGCCCAGGGCCAAACCGGATGACCGAAGTCTATACCAGCCGCCCGATTGCAGCAAGCACCACGACGAGAACCATCCCCCCACAAAGGTGATGCGACTGACGCTCGCCGCTTCAAGTTGGGAAGCCTGATTGGACGAAACTGATTGGAGAAGAAATGCGGGTCGTTTCGTCAGAACCCATACGCAGGTGGGTCTCGATACTACCCTTCGACGCGGTCCGCGTGGACCGCAACCCGGCAGCGGCGCCTCTCCCCCTGGTGAAGCCTAACCGGTAAGATTGAGGTGCTCGTCGCCCGCGGGTCGAACAAGGGAGCGCTTCCTGCCGATGGAATTCCGCGTCGAACTGGACATCTTCCGCGGTCCGCTGGACCTCCTCTTGTACCTGGTGCGCAAGCACGAGGTGGAGATCGTCGACATCCCGATCTCGATCATCACGGACCAGTACCTCGGGTACCTTTCGGTCCTCCAGGAGTTGAACGTCGACGAGGTCGGCGATTTCATGACCATGGCTGCCACGCTCTTGGAGATCAAGTCGCAGCAGGTCCTCCCTCGATCGGGTGAGGTGGAGGAGGACATCGAGGACCCCAGGGACGAGCTCGTCCGGCGACTGTTGGAGTACAAGCGGTTCCGCGACGCGGCGAGCATTCTCGAGGAGCAAAGCCGGCAGTGGCAGCTCCAGTACCCGCGTTTTGCCCCGGACCTGCCGGCCCGCGAGCGCGACCTGGCCGGGGAGCCCATCCAGGAAGTGGAGCTCTGGGACCTGGTCAGCGCGTTCGGCCGGATCCTTCGCAACACCGAGCTTTCCCAGCCTTCGAGCATCATCTACGACGAGACGCCCATCCACGTGTACATGACTCGCATCTTGCAGCGCTTGCGGGAGCAGGGGCGCCTGGCTTTCAGCGTGCTGTTCGAGCGGGGGATGCACAAGTCGACGCTGGTCGGGGTTTTCCTCGCCGTGCTGGAGCTGGTCCGCCACCAGCAGGTCGCCGCGGAGCAGAACTCCCTGTTCGGCGAGATCTGGCTTGCCGCGCGCTCCGGCGCAAGCGAGCCCTTCGATTTCTCGACGGTCGACAACTACAGCCATGCCCATGGATAACCCCGCTGCGGCCGCCTCCATCCGCGACCAGGCCGTCAAGCGGCTTGCGTTCGGCAAGATCACCATCGAGGGCTACTCCCGGGCCGCGGTGCAGACGTACTGGCGCGTGCCCGAGTACAAGCTCGGGTTCGACCTGGGGGCCCAGCCCTGGTCGTTCATGGGCACGCCGACCTGGTTCGTCTCGCACGGTCACATCGATCACCTGATCGCCCTGCCCGTCTACGTGGCCCGGCGCAGGATGATGAAGATGGAGCCCCCCACGATCTACCTCCCGGAGATGACCATCGAGCCCATCCAGCGGATCCTGCGCCAGGTGAGCCGGTTGGACCGGGGCCGGCTCCCGTGCAGCCTGCTGCCCGCCCGCCCGGGCGACGAAATCGAGCTCTCCCGGGAGCTGCTGGTCACCGTGTCGGCCACCCGGCACACCGTTCCTTCCGTGGGATACGTGGTTTGGGAGCGGCGGCGGAAACTGAAGGCGGAGTTTCAGGGGCTCGCCGGCCCGGCGATCCGCGATCTCCGCCTGGGCGGCACCGAGGTCACCCAGGAGGTCCGCATCCCGCGACTGGCCTACCTCGGCGACAGCTCCCCGGAGGGCCTCGACGCCTGCCCGGCCTTGTTCGAGGCCGAGGTCCTGATCCTGGAAATGACGTTCGTGGCTCCCAGCCATCGGAAGGAGCGGATCCACAAGTTCGGCCACATGCACCTCGACGATCTGGTGGAGCGCCGCGAGCGGCTCCGCAACGCGCTCGTCATCGCCTCGCACTTCAGCACCCGGTACGATGCCCGCCAGATCCAGCACTACGTGCACCGCGCGTTGCCCGACATGCTCGGCGGCCGGCTGCACCTGTGGCTGTAACAGCGCAACCCAGCCGGCGGCCAACCTTCCCCGCGGAGAGAACGATTTGAACGGCTTGGCACTGGAAAGCGGAATCACGAGGCGCCGGGTCGCGGTGATCGGAGGTGGCATTTCCGGCCTGGCAGCCGCCCATCGCGCCGTCGAGCTCGACCCCGCCTGCCGGCCCGTCCTGTTCGAGGCCGGCCCGCGATTGGGCGGGGTCCTCTGGACCGTCCACGAACAGGGCTTCCAGGTCGAGCAGTCGGCCGACAACTTCATCACCACGGTCCCCTGGGGGATCGACCTGTGCAAGCGGATCGGGCTGGGCGACGACCTCATCCAGACCAACCCCGCCCACCGGCACACGTTCGTCGTCCGCCGCGGCCGGCTCTGCAAGCTCCCTGACGGCTTCCTGATGATGGCCCCCACGCGCCTCTGGCCGATGGCGATCACGCCCATCCTCAGCCCGCTGGGAAAGCTCCGCGCCGCCCTGGAGTACTTCATCCCCCCGCGCAGATCCGAGGGCGACGAGAGCATGGCCGCGTTCGTCCGCCGCCGGCTGGGCAACGAGGTCTTCCAGCGACTGGTCGAGCCGTTGGTCAGCGCGGTCTACGCCGCCGACGTGGAGCGCCTGAGCGTCGACGCCACCTTGTCCCAGTTCCGCGAGATGGAGCTCCGCCACGGGAGCCTCATCCGGGCGATGCGCCGCCGCATGAAGGCCGCGCCCAAGGGGCAGTCGGCCGACAGCGGCGCACGCTACAGCATGTTCGTCACCCCGCGCCAAGGGCTCTCCAGCATGGTCGACGCCCTGGCCCAGCGCCTGCCCGAAGGGGCCGTGCGACTCGGCCGCTCCGTCGAGCGGATCGAGCGCGGGTCGGGCGGGTGCTGGATCGTCTGGACCCCGGCGGGCCCGCCGGAGCTGTTCGACGCCGTCATCGTCGCCACCCCGTCCCACGTCGCCGGCCGCTTGCTGGCCCCGGTCGACCCCGAGCTGGCCGCCCTCCTGGCCGGCATCGAGCATTCCGGCACGGCCATCGTCTCGGTGGCCTACGATCGGGCCCAGGTGGGCCATCCCCTGGACGGCATGGGCGTGGTCGTGCCGGCCATCGAGAACTACTCCATCCTGGCGTGCAGCTTCAGCAGCCAGAAATACGCCCACCGAGCCCCGGAAGGAAAGATGCTCTTGCGCGTGTTCGCCGGCGGTGCCCGGCGTCCCGAGCTCGCCGCGCTTGACGACGACAAGCTCCTGCCGCTGGTCCTCGGCGAGCTGGGCCCGCTGCTTAAGATCCGCGGCGAGCCGATCTACCATCGCACCGCCCACTGGCCGGGCACCATGCCCCAGTTCCACGTGGGCCACAAGCAGCTTGTGGCCCGGCTCCGCGCCCGCCTGGAGGCCCTTCCCCACCTCGCCCTGGCCGGCAACTACTTCGACGGAGTCGGCATTCCCCACTGCATCCACGCCGGCGAGAACGCCGCCGAGCGGGTTTTGGGCCGCGCGTAGGGTGGGACGAAGTCCCACCAGGGCGTATGCTGGGACGTAGGCCGTAGGGTGGGACGAAGTCCCACCAGGGCGTATGCTGGGACGTAGGCCCAGCGGTTTGAAGCTAGCCCAAGTTACTGAGTTGGGGGACATTTTTCGAGGATCTTGAGGTTTTCCGGGACGCAAGTCCAATGATTTCGGCGTTTCGGCTGCGAAAACGCGTTGTAGTGAAGACCTTCTTGCTTGATTTTGTGCGTGGCCGTGCGATCCTGAAGCAACAGCAACGAAGGATCGCCGATGTTTTTGCGACGCTATCCGCGACGGAAGAACGGCAAGACGCACACCTACTGGGCTCTGGTGGAGTCGTACCGCACCGGCCGCGGCTCGCGGCAGCGGGTGGTGGCGTACCTGGGTGAGTTGAAGCGGGGCCAGCAGAGCGGGTGGGCGCAGTTGGG
>Ga0315290_10000701_pt1 | contig 22274 bp, 11 predicted proteins | sample YL17G12_0_MG_FD_203627 | JGI IMG/M metagenome (GOLD analysis project Ga0315290, IMG submission 203627) | Sediment microbial communities from Yellowstone Lake, YNP, Wyoming, USA - YL17G12_0 | ecosystem: Environmental > Aquatic > Freshwater > Lake > Sediment | place: USA: Wyoming | collected... | reverse complement strand
TTCCTCTGTTTTCCACAGGAATACTTCCTGCAACTCACTGGCCTCAATAGCAAGGGCAGTGGCAAGCTCTTTAGGCTTGTGGAATTGTTCCCAGTTTCGCTTACGGCGAAACTCAAGCAGAGCTGTCATGACGCTATTGTTCACCATTGGAGACCTCTCCTCACTCACCCAAGATAGATATTACTGTTATGCCATTCCAAAAACTTTGATGAAGGCATATCCTTTTCCGTTGCAGGCACGACGACCAGCTTTCGGCCATGCAGCGCGTAATAATCCCGGCCATTTTCATATTCTTCTTTAATCTTTCTGCTGACTTCGACAGAAAGATCGGGTGCGACTGACACATAGCCAGAATCAAAGAGTTTGTGAAGGTCCGAGCGAAGCAGCAAACCGTTCGCCGTAACGTTTGGGCCCGACTTTGCAAACGGTTGGATGTGCGCGGCTTCAAGTGCAGGGAGAGTGCGTTCGCCTGTGATGGCGCAACGACGGGTGTAGGCGTCGGTTACAAGAACTCGAAAGGCCCCTTGGCCAAGTCTGGCCCTGGTTAGGAATTCAGCACCGTACCTTGCGACCTCTTCGGCTGATGGGGAGGCGCCGTCTGTTCGAAGAGGAGGCTCCTTAGGAACTACTCTGGCAAGCCTATCTTGGACTTCCATCCATACTTCTCGCCCTATTCTCTCCTCGCTCTCATAACTCTTTCCTTGGACAATGCTCGGCGCCCAATTGGATGGTGCGGGAATCCAGTCTTCTCTTCGAAGAAAGAAGGGATTAGCCAAAATAGTACATCCGATAGTCGGGTCGTGCTCGTGCGGCTTGTTCGATCTGAATTTTTCAATCATTGCCCGCAGCACTTCGAGAGAAACAGCGCCATTCTTTTCACCGAACGCTTCCCAGGCTAGCGACAGCGGCAGATTAGAGTGACTGACAAAGAAACCACCCCCGGCTATGAAATTATCCGGGCTGTGCAGTTTGAAAAGAAAGGGGGCTCCAGGCGAGATTACCTGGAATGATCCAGACCCTCCAGGCCGCCAGAAGTTGACCTCATCAGGCTTGCAGCTGGCAAGAAAATCAAACCACTTGTTGTCCGTTACGCCGACATAGAACTTCATAGAGTCATAGGTCTACCGATTTTGCGCTCTCCTCACCTAAATCATTCGCGATCAAACGGAATTCATAGAGGGCAGTTTCGATGTCGTCAACGATTTCTTGGGCGATGATGTTATGTGTGATTCACAGGAAATGCTTCCTGACACCTTTTCCCGTTCCACTTCGATCTGGCATCCGACGCAGAGTTTCCAGAATTCATGGCTCAGTCTAGTCATCACGCTCCGCCCGCATCATTCCTGATCTGCCGCAGCTCTCGATTCAGGCCAGAGCAGCTCCTCGACGGTGCATTCCGCGAAGGCGATCGTTTGTGGACCCACTGTTGTCATCATCTAGGGCGTAGTACTGGAAACTGAGAGCACACGATGAGAGCGTGCGATCCGCGAGTCATGGCAACATAGAGATTTCGCGCGTTCAAGACATCGGCATTAAGGATCACCGCCACCTCTGCCTCTAGTCCCTTCAATAGCAGGGTGCTTCCGACGGCCCGGCTCGGCAGTGGTCGCCCTAACAGTCGGTGTTGCTCACGCATCCGTATGGCTGCATTATAGAAGGATAGACCATCCGTGCTCTCGCAAATGTTGAGCGCCTTGATGCATGCACTCAGGACCGCTGGACGGTGCGTTCGCACGCCGGCTTCCTTACTGATCTCGACAAGCAGGTGTGCCCCAGCGCGATGAGAGGGCGATTGAACGAATTTGAGCGCCGCCTTCTCTACATCCGTTGGCGGATTACGCGCAGTGCCACTCATGAGCGACTGGACACGCTGGAGTAGCAGGTTGGGGGCACTTACATTGGTCATCACGTCCTTTGAAAAACCTGCAAGACGCTCAAGCGCGTCGTGCGCCGCGATATTGAATGTCCGCGCGAACGAGACGAGGCCTTTCAAGTCAACGGCTTCCACCGTAACAGCGCCAGGCGTCTGGCTGGCGAACTGGCGCTGGCTGCCAGGGCTCGTGCTGTCGCCGATGATCAGGACACAGCCGTTGACGTTTTGAGTCTGTACGCGTGCAGCCATTAAGCGCCGCTGGTGGTCATTGGTGCCTTTGAGTTCGACCCAGGTCACAGCTGCGGGGGCCGAGCGAAGATCAATGGGCTCGCCGCGTAGCAACTTTCCACGTACGTCGAGCAGCCAGAGTCCCAACGGCTCGGCGCCGGCGTTAATCCATCGCCAGGGCTTGTTGAGTTCACCGACCACTGGGAAGTATGTGCAGATCTGTTCGTCCCATTTCGCTAGGCTGTCGCCCCCGAACCCGAATATTGCCTGCATTGGATCGCCTAGGACGCAGGTCGACAAGGTCTTAGCAGCGTAGGCGACAACGGCATGCTGACGAATCGAACAGTCCTGATACTCATCTACTATGAGGCGCGCATAGCTGGACGCCAGGATGTCGCTTACATGCTCCGCCTTCAGAAGGTTGATCGCCGCAACACGGATGCTCATATAATCTGTGTCAGGATTCGCGAGCTTTAGGAGAATGGGGTCGTGGGCGCTCCGTGTCGGAAATGTCGAGATCAGACGCATGGCCCATCCGTCGATGGTGGACAGCCGGTAGGCTTTCGATGGAACGCCTGCGCGGTCGAATCTTTCACGCAACGCCGCGACCCCGGCGTTGGTATGTGTCAGTACGAGGATCGGCTTTGCGGCGGTGTAGCGAGTGAGGGCCTCTGCGATCAGATGGGTCTTGCCGCAGCCGGCGGGCGCAGTTACCGTGGCCCGGTCGATTGCGAGGAGATCGATCTCATGCCCCGGCATTGCCAGCCCATGCGAAAATATCGTCAACGAGCGCCTTGAAACCCGCGTCCGCGTTCGCCAGATCGGGGCCAACGATGTCGCGCGCAACGTCCTCCATCCACGTGACGGACTTGAACCATCCGGCCTTCTTCGTCCTCGCGGCCTTGGCTAGGATCAGACGACTTTCTGTCGTGATCTTGTCGACCAGCGCCTCTGCTTGGATGGTGTTCAGGTCCTTCGCATTCAGCGAAACCGACTTAATGTGTTCATTGATGAGTTCCTTGCCGTGCAGCTCGACGGCGTGGTCAATCAACTTGTTGACGGCATCGTCGGTCAGGCTCAAGAACAGTTCATCCTCCAGCGTCCGCCCGTCGCGCCACGCAACCACCTTGCCGCCGGTGGCGACGAAGGCTGCTTCTACACCTTCGGTGGGTTTCTGGTCATCGTCCCTGATGACGGCGTCCCGATATCCCAAGGCATGGAAGACAGCAGCACGCTCGAAGGGCTTATCGGCGCCACCACCGCCGCAGTCGATGAGGCCCGTCCCTTGAGCGGTAATCGCACTGTGGCCGTTGGCTGTCCTGTAATGATCGAGACCACGTACAAGACCAACCTCGCTGGCGCCTTCGCAGACGATGACCGAATGGGCGAGAAAGGCGTCCGGGTACAGGCGGATCGTGCTTTGGATGTCATTCGCAGTGCCGACAGTCAGCACATGGTGCTTCTCGACCGTAGATCGCGTGACGAGCAGTTGGCTTCCCGCCAGTTCCCGAAGCGCGACAGGCGAATGTGTCGTCATGAAAACCTGAAGCGGTGGCGTAGGCTCCTTTGCGCCCAGCGAGCTGAGAAGCCGGATAATCCGGTGCGGCTCCAGCCCATATTCCAGCTCGTCAATCAGGATGATCGTGGATTGTGCCGCTGCCTTCCGCTGAAGGCCTCCTATGAGCAGCCGTGTCGAGCCAGTACCAAGTCCCCGAAGCGGTATGCCATCTTCGTTATGAAGAGAGATGGTCCCCCCGCTGAGCGACACAGAATGCGCGTCCAGCATGGCCTTGAGGTTTTCGCCAATTGGAATTCCGAGCTCCTTCGCAGTAGTTGCAACGATTCCCAGCGTTTTGCCTAATTGACCTTGCGCTTCATTGCCGAAGGCGGCTCGAGCATCACGCGCTGCTTTTGCTAAGGCCACTGAAGCGTCCACACGTTCTTCTGAAACGCGGTTCAATACGGAACCGCGCCGCCACCCAAGATGGTAATCGGCCATCACTCCGATCCGCGTCGGCGCAAGTCGAACACGGTCGCCCCAATTGAGATTCCTGGTCATTCCCTGCGCTTCGGCGCGTTCCGACACCAGTGACCATGAAGGTTCCAGGTCACTTGCGATGGTTAGCCTGACTGTCAGTACAGTCTCGGCATTCTTCTCCGGCTCATCTTCAATCGAACCGGACTGTGCGTCAAAGCCCCTGAGGTACATACCGTAGGCGTCGTAATTCTTCAAACCCTCGTCGAGTTCGCCAAGGGTCACGGAGATGATGATAGGCTTTTCTACATCCAACCCATGAAAATCTGCATCGGTGAACTGGATGTTGCGGCGTGCGCCCAAACAGAAATCAATGGCCTCGAGTATGGATGACTTTCCGCTGTCACCAGGGCCGATGAGACAGTTGATTCCGGAAGAGGGACACCACGTAAGCTCCTGAATCCCTCTGAAATGCATGATTTCAACATTCCGTATTCTCGGCATCAGTTCACCCGTCCAATGAATTGTTCGGCATACTTCACCGGTAGTTCACCTGAAATAACACCGGGCAGCAGGACGCTGCGGAAACAGCCTTTCTAGAAACCGACAGAAGGAATCATTCCTTCCACGCCTCCGCAGCCAGCGGCAGGTCGTTGAGTTCGGCACGGGCCTCACGCCAGGTTGGATAATGCTCCCCGAGGATGGCGATGAAGCGATTGCTGTGCATATGCTCAATGAGATGGACCATTTCGTGCACGATCACGTATTCGAGGAGGTCCTTTGGCTTTTTCACGAGCTCCGTATTGAGCCGGATACGTCCTGCATTGTGATTGCAGCTACCCCACTTGGTTTTCATCCGTTGTAGAAAATAGCCGGCCACTTTCACTTTTAGCTTCGGCTCCCATTTCTGGATGAGAGCAGGCACTACCTCGTGCAGAAGTGATTTGTGCCATTCATGGAGCATTTCAGCCCGCTTCTGAACATCGCTGCCTGGTCGCACGGTCAGCGTGATGCGTCGATGGTCGAGTGCAACGAACGGCTTGGTCTCCTGATGAGCGACGGTCAGCAGATGCCGCCGCCCCCAAAGATAATGGCTTTCTCGTTCGACGAACTTGCGAGGCATTTCCCGCGCTTGGTTCGCCAATTTCTTCCTCTGTTCCCGTATCCACCCTAGCTTCGTAATTGCGTAAGCTCGTGCGACCTCAAGCCGTGTTGTGATGGGAGCAGCCAAGGTCACCCGGCCACTAGGCGGATACACGGAGAGGTGGACATTCCTGATGTCCTTGCGGGTCACCTGAATCGAAATTTCTCCAAGCTGGATTGTCTCAGTCATCAGTAGCCCGGTTGATTCTTGATAATCTCAAAAAGAGCCTGCGTCGCTGCGCGGTCCCTCGACAGGATGGGAAACAGCGCGTTCAGCACCTGCTTCTCGCGGGTATCGTCACCTTTCCACCCGGCCGGAGCTTTTTCCCGCATGGCGAGGTCAATCCGAAGCGCGAGCTTGGCCTTCTCCCCCGGGTCAGCGGGACATTGGAACATGGTAGCCACAATGCTGGCGAGGTTGTTGAACAGCACGATAGCTTCCGGTTTGCCATGGAGCACCGTCGGAACGCCGGCGGCGAGGTCCTTCTTTGCCAACCGTTTCGCCAAGTCTTCGGCTTTCTTGAGGAAGGCTTCGTAGGCCGCGGTGTCTGCCCGGCTTTGCGCGATGAGATCATCAAGCAACTTGGACATTTCCGTGTAGAACCTCGGGTCGGTGAGCTGGTCGCGGATGATGGTCTTGCGGACGTTGTGGATGATGCCCTCGGCGATAGCGTTCTTCGAGAGCTTGCCTTTTTCATTCAGCTTTCGGGCGATGGCATCATGGATGCCGGTCTCAATGATCAGTTCCGTGAGCGACAGCGAATTGAGATTGCCCATGTCCGCCGCTGGGTCGGCTTGAACGTAGGTATTGAGAAGGTGCCGCATGTCGGCCTCATAGGGCTTGATGTCCAGCTCCTCACCCGAATGCTTTTTGATCGCGGAGCGGGTATCGCTGTAGAACTCCACTTCCTGCTGCAACGAGGCAGCCTCATCATCCGAGTAACCCGCCTCGCTGAGATCTTGGGCAATGTCGGCGTAGGCGCGCACGAAAGCGGCTACGGATTTGTAGAACGAAATGCGCAACGGCTCTGTGTCCGCCAGAGCTTGAGGATTGGCCGCGTCACCGCAGAAGTAATGGAGGAACTGCTCCACTTCACGCGGTAGCGGCACCGGGTCGCACAGATAGCGGAGCGCCTCGCGGGCGGCATCGAGTTGTTTCTTTCCTTCCTTCAGCCAGTCCTTCAACTCGACATTGTTCGAGCCGCCGTTGCCCTGATCAATGTCCAGCTCGTCGGAGCTATAGACTGCGATGGCCTCCTCCACATCTTCCAACAGCTCCTTGAAGTCCACGATGTAGCCATAGTCCTTGTCGTCGCCGTCGAGCCGGTTTGTACGGCAGATGGCTTGGAAGAGGTTGTGATCGTGCAGCTCGTTATCGAGGTAGATGTAGGTGCAGCTCGGCGCGTCGAAGCCGGTCAGGAGCTTGCTCACCACGATCAGTAACTTCATGTTCGCCGGTTCTTCGATGAACCGGCGCTTGGCTTCGTCTTCGTAGGCCTTCGTGGTCTGGTTGGGCTTTAGGACGTGCTTCGTATAAGTGTCGAACTTGTAGCGTTCGTCGCTGTTCGGCGGCTCCAGCACAATCGCACCGGGCTGCGGCTCGAAGGACGTGATGATGCCGCAGTATTGTCCAAACGGCTTACTTTGGAAGATGCGGTAATAGTGGCAGGCGTCGTAGATGCTCGCGGCCACGAGAATGGCCGTGCCCCGGTCGTTGTTCAGGCGCGGCTTGGTGTCAAAATCGTGGATGATGCTGGCGGCGATGCGCGCTTTACGTTCCTCGGCGCTCATCAACTCCTCCATCGTCGCCCAGCGCTTGCGGATGATGGCTTTCTGGAAGTTGTTCAGCGCCTTCGTCTTCTGCTCGAAATACGCCTCGATCGCCTTGGGCGAGGTGATGCGTTGCGGCACATCGCGGGCCTCGTATTTCAAATCGAGGATGACTCCATCCGCCACACCTTCGTGGAACTTGTAGGTGTGGATGTAGGTGCCGAAGATGTCGCGGGTTCTTAGCTTGGCAGCATCCTTCTTCAGCAGCGGCGTGCCGGTGAAGCCGATGAAGATGGCGTTCGCCAGCCAGCGCTTCATCTGGCGGTTCATGTCACCGCCCTGGGTGCGGTGACATTCATCCACAAAGACGTAGAACCGGCCATGCACATGCGGCGGCGGGCCTTTGAGGTCAGCGGGATCGAACTTGTGGAGGAGCGCGCAGAGCAGCCGGGGCGAGGGGGCACCCAGCTTGGCGACAAACTCCGCCCGGTTCTGGATGCGGGGCGGGGGCGAATTTTCGCCGATGACGCCGGCGTTCTTCATCACGCCCTCGATCTGTTTGTCCAGCTCGTCGCGGTCAGTGACGACGAGGATGCGGGCCTCAGGGTCGTGCTCCAGCAGCCACTTGGCGAGCAGCACCATGAGGATGCTCTTGCCGCTCCCCTGCGTGTGCCAGATGACGCCACCCTCGTGTGTGCGGATGCGTTCCTGCGCCGCCTTCACGCCCGCGAACTGATGCGGGCGCGGCACTTTCTTGATGCCTCCGTCGAAGATGATGAAATTGCGGATCAGGTCGAGCAGGCGGGACTTCTCGCACATCTCGGCCAATGGCCGGTCCAGGAGAGCGCCCGGTATCACCGTGGCGGCACTCGCCGACTTCCATTCTACGAAGAACTCCTCCCGCGTGGTCACCGTGCCATAGCGCAATCCTTGCGAATCGTTTCCCGCGAACACCAGTTGCACCGTCGGAAAGAAGCCCTTGTTGAAAATCTCCTCCTGGTTGGTGATGAGCTGACGCACGCCATCCGCGATCTCGACTGAACTCCGCTTCAGCTCAATGACACCGACAGCGATGCCGTTCAGGTAGAGAACCAGGTCAGGCCGCCGCTCGTAGCCGCCGCGCAGGGTCACTTCCTCGGCGAGGGCGAAGTCGTTCTTCTCCGGGTGCTCCCAATCCACCAGATGCACCGTGTCGTGCGGCTGTCCGGCGGCGATCTGCACCGACACGCCATAGCGCAGCAGTTGGTAGGTGCGCAGATTGGCCTGATAGAGAGTGATGCCGGTGGCGTCCGCTGCGGCCATCAGCTTTTGCAGGGCAGCGGAAATGTGCGCTTCGGAGTAGCCGCGTGCCTTGAGGTTGGCGCGGAGTAGGTCCGCCTCGATGCAACGATTGTTCTCCCGCTTGCTCCAATCGTCGAGGTAGCGGTAGCCAAGGCAATCGGGCCGGGCCTTGTCCGTGAACAAGGCGATGACGCGGTTCTGCGTCTTGCGTTCGGAGCGAGGGATTTCAGGCATGGGATTCTTTCGGTGTATCTTCGCTGTCCATTCCGTCCGCAAGGCTCCCCAGCAGCACCTCACCCATCGCGTCGTAGTGCTTTAAAATGGCCGCCGTATCCCAGGGCTTGGATTTCATCATGAGGTGTTGCTTCACGCTATCAATCGTGTTGTTGCCGTAGTATTCCCTCTTCGCCTCCGGCATGAAGTTGCTGAGTCGTGAGTTTTTGCTGTGGCTGATCAGACAGAGGTTGCCGAATGAGTTGAGCGTATCGGCTGGCAAGGAATCATGTCCGGGCAAGGGATGTTGAGGATAATAGTGCTCTACCGAACTGCGGAAAGTGAACTCGTAGGCTTTGACGATGCTGTCGGTCGTTTGATGTTCCAGCCACAGGAGATAATCGAGGTAGTTGAAGACCAGATTGTTTTCAATGTTTCCGAATGACAGCCTAGACTTCATCACATCTTGCAAAACATCATCCTTCGCCGTCTGATATGTCCCCTTGTTTTCATAGATCATGGAGAAGTATTCTTTTCCACCATTCGGGGCCAGGAACCGATCGAAAACAAACGCCTTTGCCACCGACTCCAGATAACTCAGATAGGCATTCGGGCTGATTTCCGTGGCCGTGAAAAGATGATGCAGTGCCGCGTTCAGCCAATGCTTGTAAACCAGCGTTGGCGTGGAGACATGGAAGGCGGAGAGAAGCATCAGAACCCGGCGGTTTTCGCCGCCGTTCGCGTCCTCCGCTCCAAAGGTGTTCACGTAGTTCCCGCGTCCCGCCCGGCTGGACTCGCCGCCGTCATTCCATTTGAAGCGCTTGAGGCTCCAACCGTCCGTCCCCTTGATGAACTCGCGCTTGATGATGTATTGATCGAAAAGATACTTACAGCGGAGCAGATCGAACGTGAATTTCTTCACCTTCTCAATCGGATCGGCACGTTTGAGCAGGCTGGTTTCAAAGGTTAGGATGAGTCTCTTATCATCCAGAGGAATATCCTGCTCCGTTTCGACACGCAGGACGTGCAGCAGGAAGTTCTGGAAGTTGATCACCGTGTTGAATCGCTCAGGTGACTCGTCGTTCACGCTGTCAGGCTTAACACTCGCGCCGGCTTTCCCGATAATCTCATCCAGCGTTTGTTCACTGCCCGAATCTGAGGCGGCACCAGCGGGCTGCTTCAGCGCATCCCTCAGCGCATCGAAATCGCCCACATTGAACTGCCCCCAATCCTTCGCTCCAAAGATGGCGTCGCGCTGGCTTGGGGTGAAGCCCATCTGCACATACTTCTCCATGTTCGCGCAGGCTTCCCAGACCACATGGAGACAGTTCTGGCCATCCTTGTCATCTTTGAGCAACTCCATCATCCGGGACTTAAGCACCTCATGCTTCTCCAACTGCTCACCCCGATTGTTCATGATCTCGAAGTAGTGGTTCAAATCGGTGTCTTTGGGCACCTTGACGCGCATGATCTGAACGCTAGCGAACAAGAAACTGGCGAACGCCTGCGGGGTGACTTTATTTTCTGCGAGCTTTTGCGGCAGGATCTTCTTGATCAGGCGATAGCCATTGAGAATGGCCGTGTTGATCTCCTGCTGACCGAGGACCTCGGAGGGATCGTCGGCGAACTGCCCTTTGAAAATCGCGCTGAAAGTCTGGCGGGAATGTTCGCGGCTGTCGAAGTCGATGGCCAGCTCCTGATACCACGAGACATCGCAGAGCTTCTCGTTTTTCAGATACGAGGCCAGCAGCGATAACGTCGTCAGCCTTTGCTGGCCGTCGATAGTTTCGTAAACGGTGCGCTTGCCATCCGTCCTCTCGAAAACCACGAGCGTGCCGATGTAGTAGTTCCGACGCGCCGGAAGGTAATCGATCACATCCTGGATCAACTGCGTGATCTCGCCCTCGTCCCAGGCATAGTTCCGTTGATACATCGGGATGACGTAGTCCACACCACCATTCAGCAGCTCCTTGATCGAAAGCTGGGCAATCTCGTCACTCATAGTATCTCATCTCCCGGAACAGTTCCTCGATCTCCTCGGTCTTGGTCGATTTCTTCACCTCAAGCACCGGCAGACTGCAGTTGATGAAGTCGCCGGGACGGGTGGCTTCCTTGATCAGCCTGAACAGATTGTGCTCCAGCGCATGGTTGTCCATGCTCGCGAGCTGAACTACCTGCATTTTTAGGCGCAGACTGTAGGCCCAAATGAAAATCTTCTCGATCGCCCGGGAGATTTCCACATGGCCGAACTTGTCGATGTAATAGATCAGCAGGCAGTCGAAGATGGTCCGCACATAGCGGTCGCCCGTGCGATTATGCCCCTCGTAGGTGTTGATCTTTTCCATGATCTTCCCGGCAAAGCCATCCAGCTTTTCACTGGCGAGGAACCGGGAGCTGGAAGCCGAACGCTCGTTGAACAGCGCCACCTTCTCCTGATAGTGCGCTGTCATTTCAAAAAAGCGCCGCCCGTTGATGATGATCTGATCGAGATGGAAGGGAAAGCCGAGGACGCGACCGTCGATCCGGCGCTCATACTGGCTATTGTAATGATCGACAAAATGGTGCGCCATCCGCAATTGTTCAACATACGGGTAGCGGGCCACGGTCTCTAAATTGACCCCCTTGAACAACGCCGTGTCTTCCTTGCCAAAGTAACGTGCCGACGCGCCCTCGGACCAGTTCCGGATGCGATACAGATACTGTGAAAAGAGGGCTGCCAGTTCCTCCGTCTCGCTGTTTTCCCAGCGGCCCACCGTCTGGACTTTCAAGGGCTCATCACCCGCACTGAACTCACGCAGATGAAAGGCCTTCAGCAGGTCGTGCGGCTCCAGATCCCGACCGCGTGCATTCTGCGAATCGAAGAACTGAAAGGCTTCGGAGACATCGTTCAGAGCGAAGGTCACCACCGCGCATTTGTTCAGCAGGAAGTCGATGTGCTCCTCCGTGAAGTCGGCGCGGTCAACAATCCGGGAAATCTCAAGATAGTTGTTGTGGATGTTGGCCTTGGAAATCGCACTTTTGAAGCTGGGATTCACCATGTCCTTTCCCAGCGTGGTCAACTGCTCCTTCAGATCCTTTCGATCGAGTTTGTCTCGGCGAAGTCTGATCAACGCCCGGACGGCCAGCAAAAGCGTGATGGTGCGTTGCTGACCATCGACGATGTTTTTGCAGTCTCCCTCCTGATGAAACACAATCGTCCCAAGGCGGTAGGATGACTTATCCTTGTGCGTCGCAATATCGGAGAACAGTTGATTGATGTTTTTGCCCGTCCATTTGTAGGGGCGCTGGTATTGGGGAATGGTCAGTGATGGATCGGCGAGCAGTTCCCGAATGCTGATGATCTTTTTTGGCAAGACCTCTGCGATGGCAGAGACAGAAGGCGATAGGGTAGTGTTCGTCATGCCAGTCTGATCCTCCCGGTGAGGAGTTCCTGCATCATGGCCTGCTTGAGGGCGCGGGTCTTCTCACGCCGCTGCTCCAACGCCGCCAGCTCCGCGTCCATCTCCGTCAGCACCTCGGCGATGTCGGTTTGTTCGGGCACACTTGGAAGAATGGTCGGGTATTTTCCGGTAGCTGTTTGGGAAAGTCCGAAGAATGTTGTGCCAGACTTATGTAGTTCGATATGTTGCGCGAAGGTTGGAGAGCTAAGCTGGTAGAATAAGAACCTCGGATCGTATTGGCCTGCGATCGGACGGAAAACCAGCAAATGGCTGTTGAGCGATGCCCTGCCCGGATGTGGGATGCGGTCCACATAAAGCAGCTTTCCGATCGTGCCGTCTTTCGTCATCAAAAGGTCATTTGCCCGCAACTGAATAGGTAAAGCTTCAAGATACCTCGCCTCTGGGATGTGATAGACCTCGTCCCACCTGATCTTGCCGTCTTTGAAATTCATTCCAGTAATCAGGAATGGATCGTCTGGGCTCACGGTGAACTCCTCTTGCTTTAATCCCTGCCAGCCAATCCGTCCATTCATCGTGCTGACCGACTTCAACGGCTTCACATCCCAGTCGTCAGGTATTGAACCAAAAGCATACTCCTTGAAGAACGCCGTTGGCCCAAAACCGGGGAGGCGGGTTTGTCCGCTGAGGAGTTGCTGCATGGCGGCCTGTTTGAGGTCGCGCTTCTTGGCGATGAGCCGGTCCAGCCCGCCCAGCAGCCCATCCACATGGCTCAACGCCTGCGCTATGGCAAGTTGTTCGATGTCTGTTGGTGGAAGTGGTAGTTGGAACTTGCGAAGTGTAGCTATGGAGAACTCAAGTCGGGTAGTGCCCACCACAGACCGCATAATCCGTTCTTGAGTAGCACTTGCTTCGAGCTGATGGGCGATGTATTCCGCGCACGTATTCTTGCTGATTCGCAACCTTGCCAATTCACGGCTGATGTTTCCCTCAAATCCGTTTGGAACAATGCCAACGCGCCCAATTGTTCCTTTGATAGAGATAAGAACGTCCCCGCCTTTAAGTCTGCTCCTCGCGTAAGGTTGTTCGAGGCTAATGGCGGTTCGATGTAGTGGCGCACGGGCAATCTCCTTCACGAACTTAATCGCCACAATCGGAACACCGCTTTCAGTGTGCTGTCCAACTTGGACGACGCCGTAACAAATCGGTGCTGTGGGCTCAACTAAATCGGCAACTGCTTCCGTATGCCAATCCTCCGGAATGACGCCCACCTCGGTCTGTTTGTAGCCGGGGTTCACTTCCACACCGCGCCCATCTTTTTAAGGTGTCCGTCAACGCGGGCGGCAAGCGTCGCCAGTTCACCGGTGAGCTGCGGCAGCGGGGTGGCATAGCGTTCGGCCAGTTGGCGGATGCGACCGGTGAGTGTTTGCGAGACGCGGTTCAGCTCGCCCTGCACGGCGGCGGCAATCGTGGCCAGCCATTTGTCGTCCACCACCAGCGTCTTGATTTCGTCCTCGCTGAGCTTCGGGTATTTGGCGTCGAGCTTGGCTTCGAGGTCTTCCTGCGCGGTCTTGAGCCGGGCTTTGGCGTCGGCTTGCTGGTCGAGCAGCGCGGCGTAGGCTTCCAGCGCCTGGCGTTCAGCCACCTCGTCGGGGTCGTTGCCGAGCTTTTTGAGAGCAGCTTTCACATTCTTGGCAGTGATCTTTGGCGGTTCACCATCGTTCGCCTCATTGGCTTCGGCGAGCAGCCCTTCCTCGCCGCTCTGTTCCTCCCGCGTTTCCTCGAGCTGCTGCTCCAACACGGCGAGTTCGCCTTCGAGGGCGGCGACTGCATCGCGCTCGGCGGCGAAATGGCGTGCGATGAGAATGGCGGTCGGGACAAGATCGGACTTAAAGCGGCGCTTGCCCTTCTTGAGGTCGTGCGGTTCGGGCCAGACGAGTTTGCCTTCCTTGTTTTTGACCTGGCGGATTTCGCGGGGCTGCGCGCCAGCCTGCCACCCGGCATCGGCGATGAGGTAGCAATCGTCCTGCATGGTCTCGGCCCAGTAGTCCATGAGGTGCTGATAGACATCGTAGGCGTCGAGCAGCGGCGCGGTCTTGAAGGTGGCGAGCAGGTTCTCGGAGATGGTTTCAATGAGCGGCTTGGGATGGCCGTTTTGGGCGAAGCCCTTGAGCAGCGGCGTGCTGGCCTTCTTCCACTTGGTGAAGAGCCGGGTGGCGGATTCGTGGAACGCGGTGAACTCGGCGTGGCCGAAGATGGCGGGCTTCACCTCGGCGATGGGAAGCCGCAACTGGCAGTAGCCGGGGCGGTCAAATTTCTCGAACAGGGCGGCGCGCAGGCCGGGCATGATTTTCCAGTAACTACCGAGGGCATCAAGGTCGCGCTCCGGGATGCCGCCGCGCAGGTGGCCGTCGATGTCCTGCAAGTCCTCCGGCTCGGTGCTTTCGATGTAGCGCGGGAGGTTGAGGTTGTAGTCATTCCTCGGGTCGGCGATTTTGGCGACTGGGACCATGCGGGCGTAGCGCGGGTCGCTTTCATCCAGCCGGGTGAAGGTGTCCACGATCTTGTGGAGATCCTGCTCGCGGAGGCGGTTTTTGGGGCCGTCCTTCTTGAAGCCCTTGGAGGCATCAATCATGAAGATACCCTTGCGGGCGGTCGCGTTTTCCTTGTCGAGCACGACGATGCAGGCCGGGATGCCCGTGCCGTAAAAGAGATTGGTCGGCAGGCCGATGACGGCCTTGAGGTAGCCCGATCGGATGAGCTGCTGGCGGATGACGGCCTCGACATTTCCCCGGAAAAGGACACCGTGCGGGAGAATGCAGGCGCCTTTGCCCGTGCTCTTCATGGAGCGGATGATGTGCAAGAGGTAGGCGTAATCGCCCTTCTTCTTCGGAGGGATGCCCCAAGTGAAACGCTGGTATTTATCCCCTTTGCCACTCTCTCCCAAGGTGAGGCCGGTGGACCAAGTCTTATCGGAGAAGGGCGGATTGGCGACGACGTAGTCGTAGGTGCGGAGCTTCTCGCCGTCCAGGAACTTGGGTTTTACAAGTGTTCCCTCGCCGCCGGATTGGATGTTTGCCGTCGGGAAGTCGTGCAGGATCATATTCATGCGGGCGAGACCGGCGGTGGTCCCATCCTTTTCCTGTCCTTCGAGCGTGATGAGCTTACCCGCTTGGGCGGCGACTTTTAGCAGTAGCGAACCGGAGCCGCAGGTGGGGTCATAGGCGGTGGTGGCCGCTTTGCTGTTGGCCGGAGTGATGCCAATGACCTTGGCCATGATGCGGCTGACTTCGGACGGGGTGTAGAACTGTCCCTTGCTCTTGCCGCTCTGACTTGCGAAGTGCCGCATGAGATACTCATAGGCATCGCCCAGAATGTCGTCGTTCTCGGCGCGGTTCTTCGAGAAATCGAGCGCGGGGTTCTCGAAGATGGCGATCAGGTTTCCGATCCGCTCAACTTTGGTTGACCCGTCGCCAAGTTTGTTCGGATCGTTGAAGTCGGGGAAGTCGCTGCGGGCGAGGCGCGAGTTGGCGTCGATCAGCGGCTGGATAACCTGGGTGTTGATCTTGTTGCCGATGTCGCTGTCGCCCTTGAGCGCGACCATGTCCTTGAAACTCGCACCCTTCGGGATGACCACCGGCGGGGCGAAGTCATCGGAGTCGCCGTACTTGTCGGAGACGTATTTGATGAACAGCATGAACAGGACGTAGTCCTTGTATTGGCTGGCATCCATGCCGCCGCGCAGTTCATCGCAGGAGGCCCAGAGGGAGGAATAGAGGTCGGATTTCTTGATGGCCATGTTTTAGTCGTAACCTCGCTTGTTCACACGAACTATCGCGCCGAAGAATACCCCTTTCCCCTTGAGAAAGCACCCAACTTGAAAAAGCAAATGAGTATATTTTCATCCATTTATCTAGAGATCGAGTCGATCCACATGCTGGTAGGCCCGGACAGGCCATTGATCTGCTTGGCGCCCCGATTCATCGAACTCTCAGAAGCTTCCATGATAAGGTGGCCTCCCATGTGCGGAGCCTTTACCCAAACGGCCTCGCCAGCGGTGATCGCTCAAAGCATGACGTTGCCGGGCCTCCGCTGTTCACACCTCGTTATAACATTGCCGCCTCACGGACTCGCCGGAACGGTCGCGGCTCTGGAAACTATACAGGGCCTGCTGTAGTGCCCACTCCAAATCGCATCGGCCAGAATCATGAGGTATCGAGCATTTAGCATCTGAGACCATCATATGAAGATCACTTTCGGGCTGCGGTTGGATGGCGAGCACGGATGGCGACCAGCCAATCGGTTGGGAATGCCGGTGCTTGGCCCCCTCGGATTGCTGAACCTACTTGAGACGCGGCTCGGCTTGCTGCGCGCGGAATGTACGCAGGCGCAACGAGTGACGCAGTACCGCGAATGTCTCAAGCGCTGTGACACAGCGGATCGTTTCTACCATGCCTCGTTCGGAATCGATCCGATCGGAACATCCGCTTCACTCTTGTCGTGGCGGGACGACTGGTATCTGCACGGCTGGAACGGCGAGTTGCCTTCCGGGGCGGGCCTTCGGATCACCGACATGGCAGCCGTGGAGCGCAGCGCCCTCAATCTCCTGTTTCTGTCGATTGGAGAACGATTGGTCCAAGTGGCAAAGTCGCTCTCGCGCCAACAATCCAAAATCGAGCGCGTCGAGTTGGTCGACCCGATGGAGTCATTTCCCAAGCGCTGGCGGGACGTGCTGGCGAAGCTGCCGGTACAATCGGTTCGAACGTATGGGCCTTCGGCAGACGAGAGGACCGTACTGGGACAGCTCCAGATCGCGCTCAAGTCCGCTCATGAAGGCAAAAGGCCCAACGGAAAGATCGCCTGGTCGGACGATGGCAGCCTCCGCGTCGTCCGCGCGGAGACCTGTCTGGTCGCGGCGCGCTGGGTTGCCCAGACATTCACCTCGCGGCAGGAAGAGGTCACGATTGTCGCCGAGCAGGATCGCTCGTTACTCGACGCAACACTCGATGCCGTCGATATTGCCCGGCAGGGATTCCAGGATTCAAGTCCGTTGGTACCCGCGCTTCAAGTTCTGCCGCTTGCACTCGCCACGGTGTGGAAGCCGCTCGATATCTATGCACTCCTTCAGTTTCTCTCCCACCCGATAGGCCCAGTACCCGGCTATGCCAGGCGGCGCTTGGCCGAGGTGATCGCGGACTGTCCAGGAATCGGTGGCCCGCGTTGGCGTGAAGCCCTCGAAGCAATCGAACAACTGTATCCAGAGCGTGCTGCCGATCTTCGCACCGCCGTGGCGTTCTGGGTCGAGCATCCCCGGTACAGCCCCGCTCACGGTGCTCCGCTTACGGTGCTCCTCGAAAGAACCCGTGGGGTCCGCGACTATTTTTCCGCCAGGTTTTCCGATCAGGACCCCGTTCGACGCGCGGCCAGCGCGACGGGCTACGCACAGGCACTCGCCGTGTCTGCGGCGCTCGATGCATTGGCCGCCCAAGGGGAATCCTCGATCGCACCCGTGGAGCTTGATGCGCTGGTCTCCCACTGTACGGCCCGCGGTGCGCCGAACTTCGCGATGCAGGCTCAGGTCGGATGTGTGCCTTCGGCATCCGACCCTGGTGCATTGGTCGAGCCCTTCGATCGGGTAATCTGGTGGCAGATGGGAACGCCGTCGCTGCCCGGTCACTATCCCTGGAGCCGAAGCGAGCGTGACACGCTCGCACAAGCCGGCGCGGAACTCCCGCATCTCGACGAGGTGCTGGCGCAACGAGGCCAGGATTGGCTTCGACCCATCCTGAACACGCGGAAGCAGCTCGTTCTCGTCCTGCCTCCTCCGGGTGAGGAGATCCACCCGCTCTGGCAGGAAATCCAGTGGTGTGTGGATGGCGTGCGCCCGGAGCCGCTGGAAGATCTGGTGACTGGTCGTGCCGGCGAAGACCTTCCGGAAATTGCACATGCGCCTCTCCCGCGACGCAGGCGGTGGTGGACCCTGCCACCCGAGGTCACGATATCGCGTCGCCCACACGAATCCTATTCCAGCCTCAATACGTTTCTGAATGCGCCCTATCAGTGGGTCCTGAAGTACCCTGCACGACTGAACCCGTCCAACCTTCTGGCGGTGGCCGATGAGAACCGCCTCTACGGCAATCTCGCCCATCGGCTGATCGAGCGGTTCTTTCGTACCGAGGGTGCGCAAGCCTCTCGCGGCGATGCATTGACGGCCTGGTTCTCGCAGCAGTTTGACATGGTGGTCGCGGAGGAGGGCGCCGTCCTCTTGATGCCGGGGCGGCGTGGGGATTACGAGCGGTTGCGTGCGGTGCTGGGACGCGCGCTTGAAGAGATCCAGCGCCAGTTCGGAGCGGCGGGCGTGGTTCTGGTGGAGCCGGAGCGCGATCTTGCCGGCACGTTCCCAGGAGGCGACCTCAAGGGGCAGGCCGATCTCGTCGTTCGCAACACATCGGGCCAGCAGGCGATTGTCGACATGAAATGGGCGGGCGCTAATTTCAATCAGGACCGGCTCGCGAAAAATCGGCATCTACAGCTGGCCGTGTATGCGGAGATGCTGCGGCAGGAAACGGGAGCGCAGCCACAGGTGTCCTATTTCATCCTCGAAGGGTCTCGCCTCCTGGCGCCGGATACGGGGTTCTTTCCGGAGGCGCGACCGGTTCAATCCGGCTCCTCGGGAGCCACGCCGCTGCTGTGGGAGCAGTTCGTCACTGCGTGGAACTGGCGCCGATCCCAACTCGATGCGGGAATGATCGAGGTGGCCGTCGACGGCATCGAACCGACCCCGGAATCGGAGGGGCCTCCCGGCGCACTCAAACCGGAAGAGATGCCGGAAGCCTACAACGAGTACCGCTGGCTTGCCGGCTGGGAGGATTGACTGATGCCTGGCACACTCAGGTTCGTCAGCGCAGGTGCGGGTAGCGGCAAAACCTACCGTCTCACGCAGATCCTCCACGAGAAGCTCAGCTCGGGGCAGGCCACACCCGGCGGAGTGATTGCGATGACCTTCACTCGCAAGGCGGCCACGGAACTTCGCGAGCGGGTCCGGAGCGCCCTCCTCGAGAAGGGCGAATTCGCGCTGGCGAATTCGATGGGTCAGGCACGCATCGGCACGGTGAATAGCGTGTGCGGGGGATTTCTTGAGCGCTTCGCCTTCGAGGCGGGACTGGCCCCGGAACAACGCGTGCTGGAGGAAGCGCAGGCCGGCGCGCTCGTGCGAGAGGCGATCGATGCGGTCTCAGAGCGCGCCACGGTACAGGACCTCGTCGAGCTTGCGCGGAGATTGGGCATCGAAAGCTGGGAAGATGCGCTCAAGTCGCTCATGGACCAGGCGCGGGCGAACAATATTGCGCCTGCGCGCTGTGCCACGTTCGGCGAGCGCAACGCGAAGGACTTGCTCGCCCACTTTCCCGCGCCGACCCTAGATGACCTCGACGCATCGCTCGTACACACGATCGAGACCGCCATCCCTGCGCTCGAAAAGCGCGCGACCGGAAAAAAGAACACGGCCGAATACATCGCGCTCGCACGCGACACACTGCGCGTCGTCCGCGGCGGCACCGCGGTGTGGGCCGACTGGGTCAAACTCTCAAAGGGCGCACCGGAGGCGGGGCTCAAGGCAACCGCGCAGCCCGTGACGGACATCGCGAGCCGGTTCGTCGCGCACCCGCGGCTGCGGCAAGACATCGAGCGGTATCTTGCAGCGATCTTCACACTCGCTGCAAAGGCGCTCGATGCCTACGCCCGGAGAAAGCGCGAGCTGGGCGTCATCGACTTCGTCGATCAGGAGCATCTGTTTCTCGGCTTGCTGGACAAGCCGGCAGTCGTCGAGGCCCTATCGGAAGAACTGGAGCTGCTTCTGGTGGACGAGTTTCAGGACACCAGTCCCATCCAACTCGAACTCTTCGTGCGCCTGTCGCGCATTGCCCGCGAAACAGTCTGGGTCGGCGACGTCAAGCAGGCCATCTACGGGTTTCGAGGCAGCGACACAGAATTGATGAAAGCCGTGCTCGAAAAACTTCCGAGTCTGGGAGGCTCCAAAGAAGTCCTTGGGCAATCACGCCGGTCTCGACCGGACCTGGTGCGTCTAGTCAATGGCGCCTTCGGCGATGCCTTTGCACCTGGGCTCGCGCGTGCGGAGGTGGAACTCACACCCGTTCGCAAGGAGCTAGTTCCAGACCCGGCTTTTGCCAACTGGGTCCTCAACGGCAAGAACGTACAGGAAAGAGCGGCGGCACTCGCTGAAGGCATCAAGGCGCTTATTGCCTCAGGATATCGTGTCGTTGACCCTGCAACGGGCAGTCCTCGACCTGTGCATTACGGCGACATCGCGGTGCTCTCCAAGACTAATGCGGGCGTGCAGACGGTGGCGGCAGCCCTTCGCTCCGTTTCCGTGCCGTGGGCCACGCAACAGTCCGGATTGCTTTCCACCCCCGAGGCCGTGCTGGCGCTCGCGTGTTTGCGACGACTGAACGACCCATGGGACACGCTGGCGAGCGCCGAGATCCTGTCGCTCGCGGACTGCGAGGAGCCGGAGTCCTGGCTGGCCGATCGGTTGCGCTATCTCGAACGCGGTGGAGACAGTGGCCTCTGGCGGGACGAGGCCACGGACGGTCATCCGGTGCTTTCTCGAATTGCAGCGTTACGCTCGCAGGCGCCACTCCTTTCACCGTATGCGGCGATGGAGCTGGTCATGGTGCAGTGCGACCTCGCCGGACGGGTCCTGCGTTGGCGTCGGGACGGACTTGTTGCGCGCGTGCGACTGGCCAATCTGGAAGCCGTGCTGCGTCTTGCACGATCGTATGAGGACGCATGTCTCGCGCGTCGCGAACCGGCGACGGTGTCCGGGCTGATCCTGTGGCTCGGGGAGCAGGCGCACGAGGAACTCGACATGCTCGCCGAACCGCCGGTTGCTGCGGTCAAGGTCATGACGCATCACGCGGCCAAGGGTCTGGAATGGCCGATCGTCCTTCTCCTGGATCTGGAGAAGGACATTCAGGATCGGCTCTGGTCGGTCGGTGCCCGCTCCGACGCGAGCCTCGACGTCGCCGCGCCACTCAAGGACCGCTGGATCCGCTACTGGCCGTGGCCGTTCGGCGCCCAGAAGAAAGTCGACATGGCCGATGTGATCGCCCAGTCGCCAGAAGGGGTTCGTGTGTGCGCGGAAGCGATCGACGAGGCCAAACGCCTCCTATACGTAAGCATGACCCGAGCGCGTGACTGTCTCGTGTTAGGGTTTCCCGAGAAGAAGGGCACGTGCGAATGGCTGAGTTCCCTGAATGCTCCCTGGCTCGTCCCGGACGTTGCAAGTCAATCGGTCGTTTTGCCTGATCGTTTGAAAGTTCCGTGCGACTTCCAGAGCCTGGATGCGCCCGGGGCGATGCCGGAGACGGCCGAGCCGGATTCGGCCCTTCGGTGGTTCCCTGTTCCTGACTCGCGTACAGCACGCCTGCCGGCAACGCTTGTCGCTTCGTCTTCCGTCGCCCGACCATGCAGGATCACAGATACGGCATCGCTCGGAGATCGGATCGCGCTGAAGGCGGGAACCGACATGACGGCCCTTGGCAACGCGATTCATGCCTGTATTGCGACGGCGTTCACAGATCCGGACGTACCGCTGGATGAGGCTCGGGCGGCACGCATCCTCAGCGGTTTCGGGCTGGAGGGCGCAATCGATCCGTCAGGGCTGGTGCGGCAGATCAGCGCCCTCGACCGCTGGATTTCCTTGCGCTGGCCTGACTGCCGCCGCCATGCGGAGATCCCCGTCGAGTCCATTCTCCCGAACGGGCAATTCATGCACGGGCGAATCGATCTGCTTCTGGAAGTGGCCGCCGGCTGGGTGCTTCTTGACCACAAGGCGAACCCGGCTCCCAGAGACAGGTGGGAGCAAGTTGCCATGGAGCACGGTGGACAGTTGTCCGTCTACGCTGACGCACTGGTTCGTGCTACCGGTCGTTCGGTCACGGAGACCTGGATCATTCTGCCGGTCGCGGCCGGAGCCATCCAAATAACGATGGGCGCGCCATGACTCACAAGCGAAGCGATATGCAAGGACTCGGGATCAACGATTTGTCGCGCCTTTATCGCCAGGCCGGCGCGCTTCTTTGATTGTCTCTTCTGCAGCCCCTGGCCATGTTCTTTACTCCGAACGTGCGCCAATACGGGCAGTGGAGTCTGAGTCGAGCAACTGAACCCTCACAGCGTGTGAGAGGGTTCGGTGGCTCTCAAACAGACTCACGAATTCGGCACACAAAATCCCACGTTCTCTTGGTCCTCAAGCGATTCGATGTGCTTGGACGCGCACTTGCGTTGCAACCGTAAGGCGTCGAGGCTCCGAAGCAGGTCCGTATCAGAAGGGGTGGTGCCGTTGTGCGCCGACCCAAGGAGCGCATTGACG
>Ga0315290_10000700_pt1 | contig 22277 bp, 22 predicted proteins | sample YL17G12_0_MG_FD_203627 | JGI IMG/M metagenome (GOLD analysis project Ga0315290, IMG submission 203627) | Sediment microbial communities from Yellowstone Lake, YNP, Wyoming, USA - YL17G12_0 | ecosystem: Environmental > Aquatic > Freshwater > Lake > Sediment | place: USA: Wyoming | collected... | reverse complement strand
ATCTCCTCGCCAATGCGCGCGTCGACCGGCTGATCCGTTTGATCGTTTGGAAGCCCAACGAGCCTCAGTCTCGCTTGGATCAACTTAAGTCGCTCGGCAAGGACGGCCAGGCTTACACGCTCGTCGCCGACTATGACGAGATGCGGGGTCGCACCGCAGCCGAAGCCGCTCGGCTTTTCGGTGCTTCTGTCGAGGATGGCGACCGGGTCTCCGCGATCATCTTTCGCCGCGAGCCTCGCAGAATCACGCCAGTCAGCGCGATCGGCCTGCTGCAGACGGTGGCCGAGGTCGACGCCAAGCTCGACGCCGGCAAGAAGCTCGGCATCGAGGAGCGCTTAAGCACTATCGCGCTGACGGCGTTGCAGCTCGGACAGGACAGGCCGGCATTAGACGTTTGGGCCTGGAGCACCTACGGCGCCAACTATCCAGACTATTGCAAGCTCGCGCAGGAGTTTCGGTGCGATCCCAATTATGCGGCCCATGCGGAATTGGGACAGATCGACGCCAATTGGCATCCGCTTGGCTTCTCGGAGCGGGTGCCGGCGGTCAAGGAGCCTTGCGGTAAGGACGCTGATGAAAAATTCTGCCCGATCACGGACCCTAAATCGATATGGCCGTCGCTTGCGCCCTATTACGGCGCTCGGATTTTCTACATCAAGAACGAGCCCCTGACCGCGATCGACGGGAGAGCGCTGGTCGATTTTGATCTCCCCGACATACAGCGCATCCCCAGCTTGGATTTAGGCGAAGCAGCAGCCGCGAAATAGCACGGATGGCGTCAACCCGGGCGCTTCACCAGCCGGTCGATCGCGATCAACTCGGCGAGCAGAGGCTCGAGCTGCTTGAGCGGCACCATGTTCGGACCGTCCGACGGGGCGCGGTCGGGGTCCTGATGGGTCTCGATGAACACGCCGGCTAACCCGACGGCCACCGCTGCGCGCGCCAGCACCGACACAAAACGCCGCTCGCCGCCACTTTGAGCTCCCCGCCCGCCAGGCTGCTGCACGGAATGGGTGGCGTCGAAAATCACCGGCGCGCCGATTTCGGCCAGGATCGGCAGCGCGCGCATGTCCGACACCAGCGTGTTGTAGCCGAAGGAGACGCCGCGCTCGGTGACGAGAACATTCGGGTTGCCCGCGCCGACAAGCTTGGCCACGACGTGCTTCATGTCCCACGGCGCGAGGAACGGACCCTTCTTCACATTCACGGGCTTGCCGGTGCGGGCGGCAGCCAGGAGCAGATCGGTTTGCCGGCAGAGGAAGGCCGGGATCTGCAACACATCCACCGCCTCAGCCACGCGGTGGCATTGGTCTGGCTCGTGCACGTCGGTGATGACCGGCAGCCCCACGCTCGCCCTGATCTCGGCAAGGATCGGCAGTGCCTCCTCAAGCCCCATGCCACGGACGCTTGTCAGGCTCGTGCGGTTCGCCTTGTCGAACGAGGTTTTGTAGAGAAGGCCGATCCCAACCCTCGCCGCGATCTCCTTCAGCGCTTGCGCCATCTCAAAGGCATGCGCGCGGCTCTCAAGCGCGCACGGACCGGCGATCAAGGCGAGCGGCAGGCCATTGCCGAAGCTGGCCTGGCCCACGGTCACAATGGCGCTCGGCTGGGGCTGGATAGTGGCGGTCATGGCTGGACCATGGGGGCGGCACGCTCACGCGTCAACCGGCTGGGTGGCATGGGCAAGCGCCCCCGCGACATAGGTCGCGCGCACCGCGCGATCGTCGCCAAGCGTCATCAGAATGAACAGGGTCTCTTCCAAGGAGCGCGAGCGGCGGGTCCGAAAGTCGAGCAGCGGCGTGGCGTTGGGATCGAGCACCACGATGTCGGCCTCGCGGCCCGCTTGTAACGAGCCGAAGCGGTCCTCGAGCCCGATCGCGCGGGCGCCGCCGAGCGTGGCGAGATAGAGCCCGTCAACCGCGCTGATCGGGGCGCTGATCAGCGCGGCAATCTTGTAAGCCTCGTTCAGCGTGGCGAGCAGCGAGAAGCTCGTGCCGGCGCCGATATCGGTGCCGAGGCCGACATGGATCGGCCGCTTGGCGTCTTTGGCGGCGTGCAAGGGGAACAGGCCACTGCCGAGAAAGGTTGGAGGTGGGGCAATGGGCGATCGAGGCGTCCCGCTCATGCACCCGGGCGAGTTCGGACTCCGAGAGCCAGACGCCATGGCCGAGCACGGCGCGCCGGCTGACCAGACCGTAATGGTCATAGACGTCGAGGAAGTCCTTCCGCTCCGGAAAAAGCTTGGCGATGAAGGCGACCTCGTCGCGGTTCTCGGCGATGTGGGTCTGCACATTCAGCTCCGGATGCTCGCGCCACAGCGCGCCCGCCGCCTCAAGCTGGGCCTCAATGCTCGATCCCGCCCAGCGCGGGGTGATGGCGTAGAGCAGGCGCCCTCTCCCATGCCATTTGCCCGTGCGGACGATACCCACCAAAAACAATCCTTTAAGGAGCTCATTGAGCAAGGTTATAAGGTCAAGGCGATCGAAAACGCGGCGCTCGGCGGTAGTCAGGACCAAACGGTCGTAACCATGCAAATGGAAGGCGTGGGAATCTCAGAGCGATTCGGCTCTCGGAGACCCCAAAAGCTATAACCTTCGGTAAGCACGGTCTGCGGACGCGCGTTAATGGTTAGTTTTATCAGCCGGATGACGTATTCTGAAGTGCCCGTGCGCTGTGGAGTGGCATCATGAAGATGATGATATCGCGAGGATTGTATTTCGGCGTTAGCGTCCTGCTCATGATCGGCGGGGCCGCCGCCAGCCCGATCGACGACTGCAACCAAACCGGGGACGTTGCCAAGCAGATCGACGGTTGCACGCAATTTCTCCAGCAAGATCCCCTTGGTCCTTATATTGCATTGGTTTACGGCCGCCGCGGCGCCGCCAATCAGACAAAGGGCGATCTCGATCACGCCATTGCCGACTTCACCCAGGCGATCGAGGTCGATCTCAACGAGGTCAGGTTCTATGTGAACAGGGGCGTTGCCTATCGCGACAAGGGTGATCTCGGTAAGGCGCTTGCGGATTTTGACAAGGCCGTCGAGACCGACCCGAAGTTCGCCGACGCCTTCGTCGATCGCTGCGTCGCCTATAAGGATAAAGGCGCAGGCGACTTGGCAATCGCCGATTGCACCAGGGCGATCTTGATCGATCCGAGCGACCCCGTGGCCTTCAACGATCGCGGCGTCGCTTACGAGAAGAAGGGCGATGTCGACAGCGCGCTCGCCGATTACACCAAAGCCATCGCCCTCGACCCAGAATTCAGAGACGCTTATGCGAACCGCGCCGTGCTCTACGACCATAAGAGCGACCAGGCGCGCGCCGTTGCCGATTACCGTGCGGCCTTGGCCAGAAATCCCAGCAGCCAGGATCGTCAAGATCTTGAAGCTGCACTCAAGCGCCTTGGCGCAAATCCCTGATATCAATTTTTATATTTAGTTATGGCGGGTCGGATAATCCGCCCACTGAGCGTCGGCCGCTGTTCTGAGGCGGCGCGGTCTGGCATCATTGCAGCTTCGCTAGGGGGAAACGTCATCATGAAAAAGGCTATCGCGGAATTCATTGGTACATTTGCTTTGGTCCTGATCGGCTGCGGCACGGCGGTCATCGCCGGGATGGGCACCGGTGCGACCGCCGTCGACGTGTTCGGCATCGCGGCAGCCTTCGGGCTCACCATCGTGGCCATGGCCTACGGCATCGGCCAGGTCTCAGGCTGTCACATCAATCCTGCCGTCAGTTTTGGCGTGCTCGTCGCCGGCCGCATGACGGTCGCGGAATTCATCACCTATGTGATTGCGCAGGTTCTGGGCGCCATCGCGGGCGCCCTCGTCCTCTACCTCATCCTGTCAGGCAAGGCGTCGGGCTGGGGCGGGTCGCTCGGCCAGAACGGCTGGGGTCCCGGCTATCTTGGTGAGTACAGCGCTATGTCGGCCTTCATCTACGAGGCGGTCGGCACCTTCCTGTTTCTCGTCTGCATCCTCGGCGTTACCCAAAGGGGCGCGCCGGTCGGGCTCGCTGGGCTTGCCATCGGGCTCACGCTGGTGGCCCTCCATCTGCTCGGCATCAACATCACCGGCACGTCAGTGAACCCTGCCCGCTCGCTCGGGCCGGCCATTGTCGGCTTTGCCAGCAACCCCCACGCGCTGAGCCAGGTGTGGATGTTTATCGTCGCGCCGCTGATCGGTGCCGGCGCGGCGGGCTATTTGTTCAAGTCGGGCATTCTCGCCGCGGACGACGTGATCCCCGACCGCGGCGCTGGCAGATCGGACGTGCCGCCAGGCGCCTCGGCGCCGCGCAAGCGGAGGTAGACAAAACAACCCACCTCATGGCCGGGGCTCGCCCCGGCCATCCGCGCCTTCGATTCGGCGGCTTACACCAGCCTCGACTGCTCGACGGCGGCGCCGATGAAGGAGGCGAACAGCGGGTGCGGCTCGAAGGGCCGCGATTTCAGCTCGGGATGGAACTGCACGCCGATGAACCAGGGATGCTCGCGGATCTCCACGATCTCTGGCAAGAGGCCGTCTGGCGACAGCCCCGAGAAGCTCAAGCCGGCGGCCTCGAGCTTATTGCGATAGCGCGTGTTCACCTCATAGCGGTGGCGATGGCGCTCGGAGATGCGCGTCGTGCCGTAGATCTCGGCGACCTTGCTGCCCTTGGCCAGCACGGCGTCGTAGGCGCCGAGCCGCATGGTGCCGCCGAGATTGCCGTTGGTCTGGCGCTTTTCCAGCTCCTCGCCTCGCATCCATTCGGTCATCAAGCCGATCACCGGCTCCTCGCTTGGGCCGAACTCGGTCGAGCTCGCCCCTTCGATGCCGGCCAGATCGCGGGCAACTTCGATCACTGCCATTTGCATGCCGAAGCAAATGCCAAAATAGGGCACGCCCTTCACCCGTGCGTATTTCGCAGCCTGGATCTTTCCCTCCGAGCCGCGCTCGCCGAAGCCGCCAGGCACGAGAATGCCGTGCACGTCCTCCAAATAGGCGGCAGCGTCCTCCTGCTCGAAGGTCTGCGACTCGATCCATTGCAGATTGACTTTGACCTTGTTGGCGATGCCGCCATGGACGAGCGCCTCGTTCAGCGATTTGTAGGCGTCTTTGAGCCCGGTATATTTGCCAACGACCGCGACATTCACCTCGCCGTCGGGATTGGCGATGGTCTCGGCGATCTGCCGCCAGCGCTCGAGGTCGGGTTCCGGCGCATACTGGATGCCGAAAGCGGCCAGCACCTCGCGATCGAGCCCCTCTTCGTGATAGCGGCCCGGCACCTCGTAGATGCTCGCCACGTCGAGCGCCTGGATCACGGCCTCGGGGCGTACGTTGCAGAACAGCGCGATCTTGCGCCTCTCGTCCTTGGGCAGCGGCCGCTCGCAGCGGCAGAGCAACACGTCGGGCTGGATGCCGATCGAGCGCAGCTCCTTGACGGAGTGCTGCGTGGGCTTGGTCTTCAGCTCGCCGGCGCTCGGAATGTAGGGCACCAGCGTCAGGTGAATGAACACCGAGTGGGCCCGCGGCAGCTCGTTGCCGAGCTGGCGGATCGCCTCGAAGAAGGGAAGGCCTTCGATGTCGCCGACCGTGCCGCCGATCTCGCAAAGGACGAAATCGACGCCTTCATTGCCACTGGTGATGAAGGCCTTGATGGCGTCGGTGACGTGGGGAATGACCTGGACGGTGGAGCCGAGATAATCCCCGCGGCGCTCCTTGGTGATGATCTGCTGGTAGATGCGGCCGGTGGTGATGTTGTCGGCCTGGCAGGCGGGGCGGCCGGTGAAGCGCTCATAATGGCCGAGATCAAGATCGGTCTCGGCGCCGTCGTCGGTGACGAACACCTCGCCGTGCTGGTAGGGGCTCATCGTCCCTGGATCGACGTTCAGATAGGGATCGAGCTTGCGCAGGCGGACGCTATAGCCGCGCGCCTGCAACAGCGCACCCAAGGCAGCCGATGCCAACCCCTTGCCGAGAGAGGAGACCACGCCGCCGGTAATGAAGACGTACCGCGCCATGGGCCTCGAACATATACTGAAAGCGCGTTGAGTCGTAGTCCAAAGGTGAGCCCATCCACCAATCCGGAGAATGCGGGGCTAAGGCCCGGCTTTAGGGTGACTGCGTGGGTTGGGGAGTCTGGGGCGCTGGCGCGCTGGAAGGGGCCTGAGGAGCCGACGGAAGTACGAGACCGGGCAAGGATCCTTCCCCGCCTGCGGGCGCGCCGCCGGTTCCAGCGCCGAAGATCGACGTCGGAGCGGATTGGTGGCCCGCGATCACGGTCAGCCCGAGGCTTGTGGCAAAGAACATCGCGGCGAGCACTGCCGTCGTCTTGGTTAGCGCATTGCCGGCGCTGCGGCCGGTCATGAAGCCCCCGCCGCCGCCAATTCCGAGCGCGCCGCCTTCCGATCGCTGGAGCAGCACGACGCCGATCAGCGCCGCGGCAATCATGATATGAATAACCAGAAGCACTGTGATCATCGGGTCGCCTTCGGTTTGCCAGGCGGTGTCTTATCCGAATGAGCTAGGGCTTGGCTAGGGTTGCCGTTGGCATCGGCTTGCGACGCTGGCGTGGGCTTACGGTCTGGCAACGGAACCGACGCGGCATCCGTTGCCGTTCCGTCGGCAGCCTTAGCGTCGGTAGGTTTGACGACAGCCTTGGCGACGCCGTCGCCTCGGCAGCGGAATTGGATCTGCTCTTCGACGCTCAGAAAGCGCCTGACGCGCTCGATCGCCTCATCGGTCAGATGTTTCTTGACCCAATCGGGACCCTGTTCGAGCGCCGCCTGCATGTCGGCGTTGAACAGCTGCTTGCGCTCGTTCTGCAAGCCGGCGCAGCTCTCTTTGTCGAGCGGTTCGGCGACGGCGCAGGTCCCGATCAAGGGTGCTGCTGCCGCAATCAGCAAGGCGATGGCGTTGAGGCGCAGCGACATCATAGCTCCGCTGGAAGACGCCCGTTCCCCGCCAAGCCACGGCGGCAGCATGGCGAAGATCGCCTTGCTGCAACGGCGTTCACCCGAATGTCGTTCCCGATTGTCGTCATCGGCGAATCCCCGAATAAGCCGATAAGATACCATAGAAATCGGTCGCTTTAAGGCTTGCGCCACCAACGAGAGCGCCGTCGACATTGGGGATGACGAGAAGCTCGCGGGCGTTGCTTGGCTTCACCGAGCCGCCATAGAGGATGCGAAGCCGGGCGCCGTCAGCGCCAGCGAGCCGCCTGCTCAAGCGCTCCCGGATGAAGCCATGAACCTCCGCCACGTCGCTTGGCGTTGGGGTTAAGCCGGTCCCGATCGCCCAGACCGGCTCATAGGCGATGACGGTGTTCGCGGCGTTTACCGATCCCGGCAGGGAACCATCCAGTTGAGGGCCGACGACTTCGAGCGTCTGGCCGTCCCGCCTCTGAGGCTCGGTCTCGCCGATACAGATGATGGCGGCGAGCCCGGCCCGATGCGCCGCTGCTGCCTTTGCGGCGACGAGACTGTCGGTCTCGCCATGGTCGGCGCGCCGCTCTGAATGGCCGACGATCACGACCTTGGCGCCTGCGTCCGCCAGCATCTCCGCGGAGAGGTCTCCGGTATGCGCGCCCGCGGTTTCAGCGTGGCAGTCCTGGGCGCCGAGCGTGACCGTGCTTCCGGACAAGACGTCGCGGGCGCGGGCGATGAGCGTCGCCGGCGGACAGACCATGACGTCCGTCTCGGGGACAGGCTGGCGCGCCAAGAGCTCGAGCAGCGCCCTCAATTCGGTCAGGGAGGCGCCGAGCCCATGCATCTTCCAGTTGCCGGCGACGAGCGGCCTGATGGCATTCACGTTAATTTCCCCCAATTCCTCGTCGTGGCCTCGCGCGGGCGGCAATTCGGCCGGCCGGCAGTGGCGTTCGGGGCCTTAGAACGCTGCCTTGCCGCTTTCCGTCTTGCTACCTATGATGCCGCGGCCCGCGCGAGCAATCGCGAGAGATTGGCCCGTCGGCGCGGTGAATGCAAACAGCCAACAGGAAGGTTCTGCGGCGTGGCACTCGATACTTTGCGAAAAGGAGCAGGACGCCTGTTCGGCATGATCCTGATGGGACTGCTGGTCATAAGCTTTGCCATTTGGGGGATCGCGGACATTTTCCGAGGCTATGGTAGCCAAACATTGATCCAAGTTGGCGATACCGAGATCACCGCCCAACAATATGCGCGCACGCAGCAAGACGTCCTGCGATCCATGAGCTCGAGCGCGGGCCGGAACCTCTCGTTGCAGGAGGCGCGTGAAACAGGTCTTGAGAAGCGCGTGCTGGAACGGCTGATCGGAGGGGCGGCGCTCGACACCCATGCCAAGAGTCTTCGTCTTGGCGTCAGCGACGAGGCGTTGCTCGAAGCCATCAAGAAAGATCCGGCCTTCCAGGACGCCACCGGCAATTTCAACCCGATCGCGTTGCAACAGACCTTGCGGACTCTCGATATGACCGAGCAGAGTTTTCTCGCCAAGGAGCGCGAGCAAAATCTGCGCCGCCAATTGCTGTCCACCGTCGGCAAGACAGCGACCACGCCCGAGGTCTTCCTCACGGCGTTCAACAACTACAACAACGAGACACGCAGCTTGCGCTACGTGATCGTGCCGAAGACCGCCGCAGGATCGGTGCCCGAGCCGACGGAGGAGGATCTCAAGAACTATTACGACAATCACCACGCCAAATTTACGCAAGCCGAGCTTCGTAAGATCGGCGTCATTGCCGTCACCCCCGAGACCGTCAAGGATAAGGTGCAAATCAGCGAAGACGATCTGAAGGCCGCCTTCGAGAAGGACAAGGGCACGCTCGGCACCCCGGAGCGCCGGCAGGTGCAACAGATATCCTTCCCTGATAGGGCCGCCGCCGATGCGGCCTACCAGAAGATCCAATCTGGCGCCGATTTCGTTATCGTCGCCAAGGAGCAAGGCCTGAGCGAGAGCGACATCGATCTCGGGCTCCTGAAGCAAGCGGAGATGGCCGACGCGGCGATCGCCGATGCCGCCTTCAAGCTCGAGAAGGACAAAGTGAGCGAGCCCGTCGCCGGACAGCTCGGCAAGACGGCACTGCTCCGCGTCACTGTGATCGAACCTGGCAAGGTCCTCACCTATGACGAGGCGAAGCCTGAGCTGGAAAAGAAGATCCTCAAGGACCGTGCCCAAGGGGCGATCCTCGACCTGCATGATCGCATCGAGGACGAGCGCGCATCCGGGACCCAGCTCCCGGAAGTCGCCGACAAGCTCAAGCTGACCTATCAGGTTTTCGACCAGGTAGATCGCCGCGGCCAAGCCCCCGATGGCACCTCATTGACGTTGCCGGTGAAGACCGACCTGCTGAACTCCGCCTTCGCCACCGATGTGGCGGTCGAGAATGACCCGCTCGACGGCAAGGACGAGGGCCTCGTCTGGTACGAGGTGTTGGGCGTAACGCCGCAGCAGCTGAAGCCCATGGACCAGGTGAAGGATGAACTCAAAAAAGACTGGCTCGTTGACGCAGAGCGGAGCCGCCTCGCCAAATACACGGAGGATTTGGTGAAATCGCTAAGCGGCGGCAAGGCCCTGGAAGACGTTGCCAGGAACCTCAACGGTCAGGTGCTCACGACCGAGCCGCTGAAGCGCAACGGCATGACGATCAATGTGCTTCCCAACGCCGTGTCGCAAGCCTTCGCCTTGCCCCAAGGCGGGTATGGCTCGGCACCTTCCGGCGTCGACGAAGGGCGCATCGTTTTTCAGGTCGATAAGGTCACCCCGCCTCCCCTGCTCGAGGCGCCAAGCCAAGAGCAGCTGAAGCACCGGCTCGCAGGGTTCATCGGCGAAGACATCATCGGCGAATATTTCTCAGCTCTAGAAGCCCGCTATGGCGTCTCCGTCAACCAGCAGGCCCTGGCGAAGCTGGCGGGCGGCGGCGAAGAGCAATGAGCCCGGCTCCTGCCGCCTCTGTTACGCCGTTACCGCAACAGGGTGGTGCACCGATCGAGCCGGACTTTTCCACCTTCGCCCGGCTTTATGACGCGGGCACGCCGCAGGTCGCCTGGACGCGGCTCGTCGCCGATCTCGAGACGCCGGTCTCGGCCATGCTCAAGCTCGCCCATGAACGGCCGAACAGCTTCCTGCTGGAATCGGTCGAAGGTGGCGCCGCGCGCGGCCGTTATTCCGTGATCGGCTGCGAGCCTGACCTGATCTGGCAGGCCAACGGCTCGCACGCCGTGGTGAACCGGGCGCCGCAGGCCGACGCATCCGCCTTCGCCCCATCGCCGCTCGCGACACTTGCCTCGCTCCGCGCGCTGCTCGCCGAGTCCGCCATCGAGCTTCCGGCGGAGCTGCCGCCCATGGCCGCCGGCATCTTCGGTTATATGGGTTACGACACCGTCAGGCTGATCGAGGATTTGCCCACGACCAAGCCAGACAGGCTCAGGCTTCCCGATAGCATCCTGGTGCGGCCGACCTTGATCGTGATCTTCGACACGGTGAAGGACGAGATGACCGTGGTGACGCCGGTCAGGCCGGCGCCGGGCGTCAGTGCCAAGGCCGCCTATGCGCGGGCCGCTGACCGGCTGAAGGTGGTGCTTGAGCGCCTCGATCAGCCTTTGCCGCATGTGAGCGACCTCGAGGCAGAAGCAGCTCATCCGGTGCCGAAGCCGAGCATGGCGCCGGAGGTTTATATGGCGAAGGTCGCTCGCGCCAAGGAGTACATCACCGCGGGCGATATTTTCCAGGTAGTGCTCAGCCAACGCTTCGAAGCGCCTTTCACCCTTCCCTCTTTCGCGCTCTACCGCTCGCTGCGACGCGTCAACCCATCGCCCTTTCTGTATTATCTCAATTTCGGTGGCTTCGCCGTGGTGGGCTCGAGCCCCGAGATCCTGGTGCGGGTGCGCGATGGCATCGTCACCATCCGCCCGATTGCCGGGACGCGGCCCCGCGGCGCGACGCCCGAACAGGACAAGGCGCTGGCTGAAGAGCTCCTCGCCGATGCCAAGGAGCGCGCCGAGCACCTGATGCTGCTCGATCTCGGCCGCAACGATGTTGGGCGCGTGGCGGAGATCGGCAGCGTGTGCGTCACCGATAGCTTCTTCCTCGAATATTATAGCCAGGTGATGCACATCGTCTCGAATGTGGAAGGCCGGCTCGATCCGCGCTTCGATGCCATCGACGCGCTTATGGCGGGCTTTCCCGCGGGCACGGTGTCGGGCGCGCCAAAGGTGCGCGCCATGGAGATCATCGACGAGCTCGAGGAGGAGACGCGAGGGCTCTACGCTGGCTGCGTCGGCTATTTCTCCGCCAGTGGGGAGATGGATTCCTGCATCGTGCTCAGGACCTCGGTGGTGAAGGACGGCACCATGTATGTGCAGGCAGGCGCGGGCGTGGTCGCCGATTCGGCGCCCGAGCGCGAGCAGGCCGAATGTGTGAGCAAAGCCTCAGCCCTGTTCCGAGCCGCCGAGGAAGCCGTGCGCTTCGCCGCGCGCGCCAAACGCGGCCAGTGACCCCGATGGTGCGCACCCTGCCATGTTGACCTTAAGCCTCCTGCGCCACGCCAAGTCGAGCTGGAAGGACACGGCTCTGCCCGATCATGACCGGCCGCTCAATGCGCGCGGCACGGTCGAAGCCCCGTTGATGGGAAAGGCGATGGCCGAGCATGGGCTCGACCCGGACCTCGTGCTCTGCTCGACGGCGCGGCGGACGCGGGACACGCTGGAGCTCGTGCTGCCGCAGCTGAAGACTGAGCCCAAGGTCCGTTATGAGGATGGCCTCTATCACGGCACCTCAGCGGAGATGCTGGCGCTGTTGCGGGGCGTCGGCGCGGGTGCAGGCCAGGTGCTGCTGGTTGGCCACAACCCGGAAATCCAGACTTTCGCGCTCGACCTGATCGGTTCCGGCCCGAGACACCTGAAGGATCGGCTGGAGGCCAAAATGCCGACGGCAGGGCTCGTGGTGATGCGCTTTCCCGCCGGCGCCTGGAGCGACGTCACGGTGAACAGCGGCAAGCTCGAACTGTTCCTTTCGCCAAGGGAAATGGAACAGAACTAGACGCCACCATCGGGGACGCGGGACAAGAGCGAAGTCACCGAACTTGACGGCGCGCGTCGCGGGGGATTAACACGGCGCCTATGCTGACCCTAATCGACAATTACGACAGCTTTACCTATAACCTCGTTCATTTCCTTGGCGAATTGGGCGCACCGGCGCGCGTGTACCGCAACGACAAGGTCACGGTCGACGAAGTTCTGGCGGAGGCGCCGGAGGCCATCGTGCTGTCGCCCGGCCCTTGCGATCCCGACCGCGCCGGCATCTGCCTTGAGCTGATCGCCCGCGCCGGAGCCGAGGTGCCGATCTTGGGCGTCTGCCTCGGCCATCAGGCGATCGGCCAGGTTTATGGCGGCCGTGTGGTGCGCGCCCCGACGCTGATGCATGGCAAGCTGTCCAAGGTGCATCACAGCGGCAGCGGCGTGTTTGCCGGCATCCCGCAAGATTTTTCCGCGACGCGCTATCATTCGCTCGTCATCGAGCGCGCGAGCCTTCCCGACGCGCTCGAGATCACGGCGGAGGCAGCCGACGGCGTGATCATGGGGGTCCAGCATAAGCGCTACCCCGTGCATGGCGTCCAGTTCCACCCCGAAAGTATCGCCTCGGAGCACGGGCATCAGCTGCTTGCGAATTTTCTCGATCTTGCCCGGGTGGAGCGGCGCTCAAGAGCACCGGCGCCGAGAGAAGCCCTCAGTGCCCTCTAGCCCGGCGCTCGGAGGAACGGCGACGCCTGCGGATCTGCGCGCTGCGATCGCCAAGGTCGCCTCAGGCAAGAGCCTCAGCCAGCACGAAGCCGCCGAAACCTTCGAGCTGATGATGTCGGGCGCGGCGACACCGGCGCAGATCGGAGCCTTGTTGATGGCGCTGAGGGTCCGCGGCGAGACCGTGGACGAGATCGCCGGCGCGGCCAGGGCCATGCGTGCCAAGGTGCTGCCCGTGCGCGCGCCGGACGGCGCCATCGACACCTGCGGCACGGGCGGCGACGGCAAGGGCACCTTCAACATCTCGACCTGCGCCGCCTTCGTGGTGGCGGGCGCCGGTGTGCCGGTGGCCAAGCACGGCAACCGTTCGATCTCCTCGCGCTCGGGCTCGGCGGACGTGCTCACCGCGCTCGGCGTGAATATCGATGCCTCACCCGAGACGATCTCGTCTTGCATCTTCGGTTGCGGGCTCGGCTTCATGTTTGCGCCCGCCCATCACGCCGCCATGCGCCATGTCGCGCAAGTCAGGACCGAGCTTGGCACGCGCACCATTTTCAATCTGCTTGGGCCGCTCGCCAATCCAGCCGGCACCAAATATCAAATTATCGGTGTGTTCGGGAGGGAATGGGTGGAACCGGTCGCGCTGGTGCTCGGCCTTTTGGGGGCCGAGAGGGCGTGGGTGGTGCATGGCAGCGATGGGCTGGACGAGCTCACCACCACAGGGATCAGCGACGTTGCGGCGCTTGAGGCGGGGCGCGTCTCGACCTTCAGGATCTCGCCCCGCAATGCAGGGCTCCCCGATGCGAGGCCGGGCGATCTCATCGGCGGCGATGCGGTGGAGAACGCCGCCCAAATCCGCGCCGTGCTCGGGGGGCTCAAGGGCGCCTTCCGGGACATCGTGCTGCTGAACGCGGCGGCAGCGCTCCTTGTCGCCGGCAAGGCAAAGACGCTGCGGGATGGGGTTGCGCTCGCTGCGAACGCCATCGACAGCAGCAAGGCCAAGGCCGTGCTCGATGCGCTCGTACCGCTCAGCCATGGTAAGGTCTGACGCCATGGCCCAGATCCTCAACACCCATGTGCTCGACACCATTATGGCCTATAAGCGGCGCGAGGTCGAAGCCGCCAAGGCCGCGTGTCGGCCAGACGTCATGCGCGCCCGCGCGGAAGCGGCCTCTCCGGTGCGCCCTTTCGCGGCGACGATCGCTTCGTGCTTGGCGCGACCGGACTTCGCCCTCATCGCCGAGATCAAGAAGGCAAGCCCCTCGAAGGGCCTGATCCGCGCCGATTTCGATCCGCCTACCTTGGCGCGCGCCTATGCGGCGGGAGGTGCTGCCTGCCTCTCGGTGCTGACCGACACCCCCTCGTTTCAGGGGCGCCCCGAATACCTTACGCTGGCGCGGGAAGCGACCGCGCTGCCGGTGCTCCGCAAGGATTTCATGTTGGACCCCTACCAGGTGCTCGAGGCGCGCGCCTGGGGTGCGGATTGCATCCTCATCATCATGGCCGCGGTGGATGACCTGATCGCAAAGGACCTGGCCACTGCAGCGCACGATCTCGGCATGGACGTTCTCGCCGAGATCCATGACGAAGCCGAGCTGGACCGGGCCGTTGCCCTCGACACCAGGCTGATCGGCATCAACAACCGCGATCTCACGAGTTTCGAGACGAATCTCGGCACCACGATGCGGCTTGCGCCTCGCGTGCCCAAAGACCGTATCGTCATCGCTGAGAGCGGCATCTTTGGCCACGCCGATGTGACGGCGCTCGCTCAATACGGCGTGCATGCCTTCCTCGTCGGCGAAAGTCTGATGCGGGCTGCCGATGTGGCGCAAGCCACGCGGGCGCTGCTGACCGGCTTGCCGGTGACCGGATCGTCCCACACCGCAGCGAGAGGCCGCGCAATGACGGCGCGCGGCCTCAGCCATCTGAACGAGGCGGGCGAGGCCCGCATGGTCGACGTCTCGGTCAAGGCGGTGACCGAGCGGAGCGCGGTCGCGGAAGGCTTCGTCGCCATGGCAGCTAAGACGCTTGAGCTGATTCTGCAGGGGGAAGCGCCGAAGGGCGATGTGCTCGCCACCGCCCGCATCGCCGCGATCATGGCGGCCAAACGGACGCATGAGCTGATCCCGCTCTGCCACCCCCTCGCCTTGACGCAAGTGACCGTCGATTTCGTGGCCTCGCGCGAACCCGCCGGCATCCGCGTCGAGGCCACCGCCAAGGTCGAGGCCAAGACTGGGGTGGAGATGGAAGCGCTGACGGCGGTGGCAGTCGCCTGCCTCACCATCTACGACATGTGCAAGGCGGTCGACCGTGCCATGGTGTTCTCCGGCATTCGGCTGATCGAGAAGACCGGAGGCCGCTCCGGCAATTTTCAGGCAGGGGCGCATCGCCGCTGACCATGCATGGCCCTTCTCTTCGTATCTGAAGCGCTTGCCCGCGTGACGGGAGGACTTGAGCCTCTCGGAGCCGAGCGCGTTGTTCTCGAAAGGTGCCACGGACGGGTGCTCGCCGAAGATCTGGCGGCCCGCCTGACCCAGCCTCCCTTCGATGCATCCGCCATGGACGGCTTCGCGGTGCGTGGGGAGGACGTGGCGGCGCTGCCGGCGACGCTCCGGCTCATCGGCGAATCCGCGGCCGGAACTGGCTTTCACGGCGAAGTTCGACGCGGCGAAGCCGTGCGCATCTTTACCGGCGCCCCGGTGCCGAAGGGCGCCGACACGATCGTCATCCAAGAGGACACGGAGCTCGCCCATGGCGTGGTCACCGTCAAGGAAGCGGCACCAGCACGCCACATCCGCCCGTGCGGGCAGGATTTCACGGAAGGAGAGGTGCTGCTGCGCAAGGGCGTGAAGCTCGGCTCCCGCGAGATGATGCTCGCCGCCGCCATGAACCACGCCGAGCTCCCCGTTCGCCGCCGGCCCAAGGTCGCGATCCTTTCCACGGGTGATGAGGTGGTGCCGCCGGGCTCCGATCCCGGTCAGGATCAGATCATCGCCTCGGTTTCATTCGGCCTTGCCGCGCTCGTCGAGGCGCAAGGGGGCGAGGCCATGAGCCTCGGCATAGCCAAGGACACGCCGGAAAGCATCATCACGCTCGCCCGCGCCGGGAGCGCCGCCGACATTCTTGTGACCATTGGCGGAGCCTCCGTCGGCGAGCGGGATCTCGTGAGCGCTGCGCTCCGCTCCGTGGGCCTTGAGCTTGATTTCTGGAAGATCGCCATGCGGCCTGGCAAGCCGCTGCTCTATGGAAGGATCGGGAGCCAACGCGTGTTGGGGCTGCCTGGCAACCCCATCTCCGCGCTTGTCTGTGCCTTCGTGTTCCTAGTGCCGATGGTGCACCGCCTGCTTGGGGTCGACCGGGGCGGGCGGGGCTTGGTGGAGGCCGTGCTTGGCCAGGACCTGGAGGCCAATGGCTCGCGCGAGCATTACATGCGGGGCATCTCGGACTGGGGACCCAATGGCGAAAGAGTGGTCCGCCCCCTGCCCTCCCAGGACAGCTCGCTGATGGCGGACTTCGCCCGCGCCGACTGCCTCATCGTGCTGGCGCCGAATGCCCCGGTGCTTCGGCGTGGCGAGCGGGTGAGGATCATTCCCCTGGACTCTTAAGCTCCTGAGAGAGGTTGCGACCGCCTTCTCCAACATTGGGATGCCGGGGCTCCAGCCGAGGCCATGATTGGTGACGGGGCGCCGCTGAGCCACAAGCGAATTAATCCCTCGGCAATGCGAATCAGGGAAATCCTAACCCGGCCACGCGCCCCCAAACGATATATGGGGTCATTCGCGCTTGCGGAACACAACTAGAACAGATAAACTGTTCATGATTTGTACAAAGGGCGGTGCGCGGCCCTGACGCGGCTAGAAGGGACCAGATGCTCACATCGAAGCAAAAAGAGCTTCTCATGTTCATCCACGAGCGGTTGAAAGAGACGGGCATACCCCCCTCGTTCGACGAGATGAAGGAGGCTCTTGATCTGAAGTCGAAATCCGGCATTCACCGGCTGATCACAGCGCTCGAGGAGCGTGGCTTCGTGCGGCGGCTGCCCCACCGGGCCCGTGCCATGGAAATCGTGCGGATGCCTGAGTCGATGCCCCAGGCGCTCGGCGCCGGCCGTTCCCGCGGCTTCTCGCCAAGCGTGATCGAGGGAAGCCTCGGCCGCGTGCCGCAAGTCGCCGAGGGCGAGAGCCTACCGCAGACCGTGAGCGTGCCAATGATGGGCCGCATCGCCGCGGGCGTTCCGATCGAGGCGATCCAGACGCGCATGAGTACCATTGAGGTGCCGCCCGAGCTGCTCACCAAGGGCGAGCATTTCGCGCTTGAGGTCAAAGGTGATTCGATGATCGAAGCCGGCATTCTCGACGGCGACACCATCATCCTCAGAAAATGCGACGACGCCAATAACGGCGACATCGTCGTGGCGCTCGTGGATGAGGAGGAAGCGACCCTGAAGCGGCTGCGCCGCCGCGGGGATTCGATTGCGCTCGAAGCCGCCAATCCGGCCTATGAGACGCGCATCTTCGGCCCCGACCGGGTGCGCGTGCAGGGGCGCCTCGTCGGACTCCTCCGCCGGTATTGAGGTCAATTAGGGCCTCATTCGTCGGGATTGCCTTTAGCGCGGGCGTCATTGTCGTGATTGTCATCGTCGGCCGCGACTTGGTCACGGGCGTAAGCCTGGCCCGCGGGTAAAGACGGTTTCGCCACGGCACGCTCCGGCACCAAAGGCCCTCGCCCACGCGTCTCGGCGACGCTCTCGCTGCGGATCGACAACCCCTCGATGTAGAGCGCAGAGGCGCCATCCGCTTGCAGCATGCGCCGGTCGACCGCGATAGGGCCTCTCCTCCGGCTTCAACTCGCAGTGACCCTGGTTCTGGCCTTGTCGCGCCGCTCGTAGAGCTCGACCCAGCCCTTCACCGCCAGGCTGCGCATCTCCTTGGCAAGGACTGGAGCGCGTGCCATCTCGGTGCGGAGCTTGGCGGTCGCAAAGCCGAGGGCAAGCGGAAGCACGGACCTGCCAATGACGAGGCCGAGGCCAAGGTCCATCACCGCCAGACAGAACCCGATTGCGGCGATGACCAGAGCGGCGGCCGATGCCGCGCCGGGTTCGTCGGGAACCGCAAAATAACTAAGGACACCGCCGGCGAAAAGCACCGGTAATCCAAAGAAACCAGCGTTCGGACTCGACTTCGAGCGAGCGCGCCAGAGCCGCAAGGATAAACGGCGAGCGAGTCTCAGTGCCCCTGGACCCCCCTCGCTCTCCCATGCGCGCTCGCCCCGGCTGGGCGTCTTGGATGCCTCTGCCCCTGACCTTTCCCCGCCCCTATGCTACATCACGCCAGCGTCACGTTCCGTTCAATTCATCGAAGGGTTTGCCCAGCCCATGAGCGACATCGTCATCACGCGTTTTGCGCCTTCGCCTACGGGCTATCTGCATATCGGGGGCGCCCGTACCGCGCTCTTCAACTGGCTCTATGCCAAGGCCAAGGGCGGCAAAATGCTACTCCGCATCGAGGACACTGACCAGGCGCGCTCGACCGAGGGGGCGATCCTCGCCATTCTTGATGGCCTTAGCTGGCTTGGGCTCAATTGGGATGGCGAGCCCGTCTATCAACTCGCCCGCGCCGTGCGCCACCGGGAGCTGGCCGAACAGCTGTTGGCCAAAGGGAAGGCCTATCGCTGCTATGCGAGCCCCGACGAGCTTGCCGCCATGCGTGAGAGGGCGCGCGCGGAAGGTCGGTCACCCGGCTATGACGGGATCTGGCGCGACCGCGATCATGCCGAAGCGCCGTCCGGTATTACTCCCGTCATTCGCTTCAAGGCACCCCGCGAGGGCGAGACGGTGATCGAGGACCGGGTGCAGGGCCGCGTCGTCGTCCCCAACAAGGACCTCAACGATCTGGTTCTGCTCCGCAGCGACGGCACGCCCACCTATAACCTCTCGGTGGTGGTTGACGACCATGACATGGGTATTACCCATGTCATCCGCGGCGACGACCACCTCACCAATGCCGCGAGGCAGACGCAGATCTATCACGCGCTCGGTTGGCAGACCCCGATCTTCGCCCATGTGCCGCTGATCCATGGGCCAGACGGCGCCAAGCTCTCCAAGCGCCACGGCGCGCTCGGGGTGGAAGCATATCGGGCCATGGGGTATTTGCCTGAGGCCTTGCGCAACTATCTGGTGCGTCTCGGCTGGAGCCATGGCGACGACGAGATCATGGCGATGGAAGACATGATCCGCTGGTTCGATCTCGACGCCATCGGGCGGTCGGCCGCGCGGTTCGACTTCGCCAAGCTCGAGAATTTGAACGGGCATTATCTTCGGGCCATGCCCGACGCCGACCTTGTGGACCGTCTACAGGCGCTCGTGCCGGACCTTCCGAATGGCGGGGAACTCGCAGCGAGCATCGGCGCGGATGGCTGGCGCAAGCTCGAGCGCGCCCTCCCCGGCCTCAAGGAGCGCGCCAAGACCTTGGTCGAGCTTCTAGACAACGCCGCATTCCTCTTTGCCAAACGGCCGCTCGCGCTTGATGCGCAAGCCGAGAAGCTGCTCGATGAGCCAGGGCGGCAGACGCTCGCGGCCTTGCTTGAGTGGCTTGAAGCCGTCGAGCCTTGGTCGAAAGAGGCGCTCGAGGGGTGCGTCCGATCCTTTGCCGACGAGACGGGCCTCAAGCTCGGCAAGGTGGCGCAGCCGCTCCGCACGGCCCTTACCGGCAGGGCGGCCTCTCCCGGCATTTTCGACGTGCTCGATGTGCTCGGCCGCGAAGAGTCCCTCGCCCGCCTCCGCGATAAGGCGTTGGAAACGAAATCTGCATAAGATTTATGCAGGAATTTTTTGCACTGCGTCACATTTATCCCCATCTATGCCGCAGTGCAAAAAAACGCTACGCTAAACTCGGAACTGCTGGCAGAATATCCCCAATCTCGCGTTGTATTTCCGTTCCCATCCTACGGGGTCCCAGGAGATCGTTATGAGCGTCGCAGAAATCCACAAACCTGTTCCTGCCGAGGCGACCTTGTTGGCGGGGGGCGGTCGCCACGAGTTGCCGATCCGCTCTGGCACTCTTGGGCCGGACGTCGTCGACATCACCACACTCTACCCGGAGACCGGCTATTTTACCTACGACCCGGGCTTCACCTCGACGGCGAGCTGCGAGTCCAAGATCACCTTCATCGATGGCGACAAGGGCGTGCTGCTCTATCGCGGCTATCCCATCGACCAGCTGGCCGAGCACGGCAGTTTCATGGAGATCTGCTACCTGCTGCTGTATGGGGAGCTGCCGACGCCGGAACAGTACGAGATGTTTCGCCAGCTCATTGTGCGCCACACCATGGTGCACGAGCAGATGACGAAGTTCTACACGGGCTTCCGTCGCGACGCGCATCCCATGGCCGTCATGGTTGGCGTGGTCGGCGCGCTCTCCGCCTTCTATCACGACTCGATCGACATCCAGGATCCTGCGCAGCGCGAGATGGCGAGCGTGCGGATGATCGCCAAGATGCCGACCATCGCCGCCATGGCTTACAAATATTCCATTGGCCAGCCGTTCATCTATCCCCGCAATGATCTCGAATACTCGGCGAACTTCCTCCATATGTGCTTCGCGGTGCCGTGCGAGGAATACAAGGTCGATCCGGTGCTCGCGCGTGCCATGCGCCGCATCTTCATTCTTCATGCCGACCACGAGCAGAATGCCTCGACCTCGACGGTAAGGCTCGCCGGCTCATCCGGCGCCAATCCGTTCGCCTGCGTCTCCGCAGGCATCGCTTGTCTGTGGGGGCCTGCCCATGGCGGGGCCAACGAGGCGGCCCTGATGATGTTGCAGGAGATCGGTTCGGTCGAGCACATCCCCGAATACATCAAGCGCGCCAAGGATCGGAACGACTCCTTCCGGCTGATGGGCTTCGGCCACCGCGTCTACAAGAACTACGACCCGCGGGCGCGCATTATGCAGAAGACCTGCCATGAGGTGCTGGAAGCGGTGGGCCACCGCAACGATCCAATTCTTCAGGTGGCGCTCGAGCTTGAGCGCATCGCGCTGAACGACGACTACTTCATCGAGAAGAAGCTTTACCCCAACATCGACTTCTATTCGGGCATCACGCTGAAGGCGCTCGGCTTCCCGACCGATATGTTCACCGTGCTATTCGCGATTGCCCGCACCGTCGGTTGGATCGCGCAGTGGAAAGAAATGATCGAGGATCCGTCACAGCGCATCGGCAGACCACGGCAGCTCTATACCGGTCCGACCGAGCGCGCTTACCTTCCGATCGAGGCGCGCTGAACCGAGGGTACCCCCGCCTGCTTGGCTTGGGCGTAGGCCAAGACGATCCGCGCCGAGCGTAAGCTTGGGGATTCGTCCGTCTCACTCACGCGCTCGATGACGCGAGCCAAGCCAGCGAGCTGCTGCTCGCGCTCTGCGCCTCCCAGCATGAGCGGCAAGAGCGCCGCGCTCAGTGTCTCGCCGTTGCACTTCTTTTCCAGGAGCTCGGGAAAGACATTCTCGCCGAGGATGAGATTCGGCAACACCACGGAATGCGCGATCAGCAGAAAACGAAAGTGAGTCGCCAATGGATCGGCCTTGTAGGCAACCACCATCGGCGTTCCGGCAAGCGCAAGCTCGAGCGTCACGGTGCCCGACGCGGCTAGGGCCACACGTGCGAGTTTGAAGCTTGCGAATTTGTCGGCTTCGCTGCTGACGATGTGCGGCGTCAGGGGCCAGGTGGCGAGCCCCTGCTCGATCAGCGCGCGAACGCTCGAGACCGCCGGTAGGATCACTTCGAAGGGGCCGCTCTGCTCTTGCAGCCGGCGCAAGGCATCGCCGAAGGGCGCCATCAGACGTTTGACCTCGCTCGTCCGGCTGCCGGGTAGCACCACGAGAATCGCGCGATCCTTAGCAATGCCGAGCCGTCGGCGCAGAACTTCAGGGTCGAGGCGATGCATCCAGTCAAACTTCTCCACGAGCGGATGGCCGACATAGCTGCAGAGTGGACCGCCGAGGCGCCGATGCGCCTCCGGCTCGAACGGTAGGATGGCGAGGATGTGGTCGACGTAACGGCGCATCTTGCGCGCCCGGCCTGGCCGCCAAGCCCAGACGCTCGGTGAGACATAGTCGACTATGGGAATATCTGGCCGCACGCGCCGTACGCGCTTGGCCACCTGGTGGGTGAATTCGGGGCTATCGAGGATCACGAGCGTGTCGGGGTCTTGCGCGATCACCGCGTTCACGGATTGCCGAATCCGCCGCCAGATGCCGGGCAAGCGTGGAAGCACGTCGAGCGGGCTCATCACCGCAATTTCAGCAAGGGGAAACAAAGAGGGGCAGCCTTGCTCGGCCATCAGCTCTCCGCCTACTCCTTCGAGCTCGAGCGGCCTTGGCGACAGCGTGCGCAAGCCCTCGATCAGCTTGGCGGCAAGGGCATCGCCCGAATGCTCGCCAGCGATCAGGAACAGTCTCAAAGGCTTCATTTGCGGGCTCGGCCGGGAGTCTGCCTCGTTACGCATCGGGCTCGGCGGCCCATGGCTGGCCGAACAGAAACAGCCCGTGCTTGTTGGCCGCGGCGATGGTGACCGAGCGGTCCACGATCAGCACTCG
>Ga0315290_10000699_pt1 | contig 22291 bp, 26 predicted proteins | sample YL17G12_0_MG_FD_203627 | JGI IMG/M metagenome (GOLD analysis project Ga0315290, IMG submission 203627) | Sediment microbial communities from Yellowstone Lake, YNP, Wyoming, USA - YL17G12_0 | ecosystem: Environmental > Aquatic > Freshwater > Lake > Sediment | place: USA: Wyoming | collected... | reverse complement strand
ATCAATCTCACAACCCCCCATGAAGGGAACAAGGCTCCGTCCGACGCTTTGAAAAGGCCGCATTGGAGTCTGGGTCTGGACTTCAGCCCCGGCGCTGAAAAACAGCAGTGGACGATGATACATTCGGTGGATCAAATTCCGATCGCGCAGGGCGAGGGTGATCCCCATGAAATTGCAGTGAAGGCTTGCGCCGCGGTTCGTCAAACAGGTGCAGGTTGAGCGCCTGTTGACGACGGACAGGAAACCCCGAATTTCAACCCCACCAGGCGCAAGCGGATCGCGGTAGCACGGGTCGACGCGCGATGCCGACGTCGGCGAGCAGCGTCGCCGACTCGCCGGCGAAAAGCAGCGGGCGGGCGGCTTCGCGCGCGACCGCCAGGTCCGAGGTGCCGCCGCAAACGATCGCGACCCGGCCGGCGTGTCGCGGCGCCGGGATCCCGCCGAGGATGGCCGTGCGCGTGGCGGCGTCGTAATCGAGCGCGTCGCGCGCCTCCGGCGACAGCCGGCTGAACTTGCGCGGGCCGAGGCGGGTAAGCAGCCGCCGGCCGAGCTCCGTGGCGTGCGCGGCGATCGCGTCGATCTGCGCCGCGGACTTCGGTGCGCACAGCGCCGCCTCGCTCGTTCCGGTGCGATCGGCACGCTCCCGGTCGAGACGGAATTCACTCATCGGCCGTCTTGCGGAGAAACGCGGCACCCCGCGCATAGGGACGCACGCCGGCAAACACGCGGCCTTCCCGCCGGCACGCTTCGGCGCCGATGCCACGCGCGATGCCGGCGGCCACCGCGTCGTTGGCGGCGGAAAGCTCGACCTCGCGGTCATCCTGCCGCTGTTCGCCGGCATCATCTCGGTCAACCTCTCAACCGTCCTCGAATCCCAGCTTGAACACCTGCTCGTCGCGCATCGCGGCCCCCTCCGCGTGGAGACGCGCGAGTTCGGGCGCGGGCAACGCGGCGGCCAGCAGCGGGCCGAGGCGGGCCCGCAGCTGCGCGGCGTTCGGACGCACGGCTTCGCCGGCATGCCCATGGACGGCATCGTCGTGGCCCGCGATGCGCGCCGCCGCGGCCATTCGTCCGCGCAACGCCGCAAGGAGCCCGAGCGGCGCGAAGAGCCGGTATTCGTCGCCTTCCTGCAGCAGCAGCGCTTGCGCGGCGCGTCCGGCGACCCCCGCCTCGTCGAGACGATCGAGCAGGATGAGGGCAATCATCACGTTCAGGTGCAAGTGGCCCGCCCCGGCGCCGGCGCCGAGGGCGTCGAGCCGCGCGATCGCGGCGCGCCCGTGTTCCAGCGCGGCCTCCGGCCGCCCGAGCAGAAGCTCCACGGCCGCGACGTTGGACATCGAGAACTGCTCGGCGACCGGGTTTCCTCCCTCGCGATTGATCGCCGCCTGCAGTTGCGCGCAGGCGAGCGCTTCCTCGCCGCGACCGACCCTCGCGTGCCACCAGCAGCGCGCGTACTGCAGGCTGGCCCGCTGCCGCGCGGGCCAGTCGGGGCGTTCCAGCCGCGTCGCCTCGGCAATTGACTGCTCCATCTCCTCGGTCGAGCCAAAGCGCATGCCCTGCACCGCCGCGCACATGAGCGCCTCGTAGCGGCGGCTGTCGTCGCCCAGCTGCCGGAAGAGGTCGGCGGCCCGCAGCGCAGCAGCGAAGCTTTCGCGACGCATCGAATAGAGGCCGAGCCTTGCCACCGTGAGCCAGTAGAGCGCCCTGTGGCGCGCCGGCACCGCGTCGTGCACGTGCGGGCGCAACTCCAGGCAGCGGTCGAGCCCCTCGGCGAGGTGGAACGCGGCAGCCCAGACATGGTAGGACGCGCCCGCCAACGGCACGACCAGATCGCTGCCGTCGGGGGCATGGGCCACCCACCCGAGCGCAGCGCGAAGATTGTCGAGCTCGGCCGTGGCGGCCAGCGCGTCGGTGCGCGTCACCTGCCACAGCCGTCCGTCTGTTTCGTAGAACGCGAGCAGCGCGAGCAGCGCTTCGGCGTGGCGCCGCAGCATCTGCTCCGTCTCGCCGGCTTCGCCGAGCCGCTCGAGCGCATACGCGCGCGTGGTTTCGAGGAGCCGGTAGCGCGGCACCGGATCGCCTTCGGCCAGCACCAGCGATTTGTCGACCAGCGCGCCCAGGTGGTCGAGCGCCGCCCACGGGTCGATGCGCTCGTCGCCGGCGACGTGCTGTGCCGCCTCCAGCGTGAAACTGCCGGCGAAGACGCCGAGCCGGCGCAGGACGGTCTGCTCGTCCGGGGTCAGCAGGCCGTGGCTCCATTCCAGCGTCGCGCGCAGCGTCTGGTGCCGGCGCAGCACGACGCGCGCGCCCGCGGTGAGCACGTTGAAGCGTTCGTCGAGCCGCGTGCGCAGGCCTTCGACGCCCAGCAGCGGAAGCCGCGCCGCCGCGAGCTCGATGGCGAGCGGGATGCCGTCGAGCCGCCGGCAGATCTCGATGACCGCCGGCGCATGGGCGGTCGTCAGCGCGAAGTTCGGATCGACGCCCTGTGCGCGCGCGACGAAGAGCTCGACCGCGCCCGCCTGCATGGCGTCCGTCGTGCCGTCGTCGGCCGGTACCGCGAGTGCGCCCAAGCGGTAGATGTGCTCCTCCGCGGCCTTGAGGGTTTCCTGGCTGGTGACGAGAAACCTCACCTGCGGCGCCGCGGTCCGCACCGTTTCGACGAGCTTGGCGACGGCATCGGTCAGGTGCTCGCAGTTGTCGAGCACGAGCAGCAATTGTTGCGGCGCCAGTATCGACGCGATCGTTTCGACGGGAGGACGGTCTGCGGGGAGCTGCACGCGCAACGCGCGGGCCACGGCGGACGGCACGTGGGCGCCGTCGCTCAAGGCCGCCAGCTCGATCCACCAGACGCCGTCGGGAAAATCGGCGGCAGACTCGACGGCGACCTCCGCCGCCACCGCCTGCGCGACGCGGGTCTTGCCGATGCCGCCCGCGCCGACGATGGTGACGACGGCGCGCTCGCGCAGCAGCGCCTTGATCGCCGACAGATCCTGGGCGCGGCCGTACAGCGACAGCAGGCGCATGGGCAGATTCGTGCGCGCGCGAAACGGTGCCGCGACCGCAGCGTCTGCGGCCGGCGTGCCGGCGTCGGTCGCGGCGCGGGGCGCGGGCGTTTCGGCGTACCCGACCGGCAGCGCGAACCGGTAGCCGCGTCCCGGAATGGTGGCGAGCGCGTCCTGCCCCAGCAGCTTGCGCAGCGTCGACACCTGCACCTGCAGGTTGTTCTCCTCCACCACCAGGCCGGGCCAGACGAGCGTGATCAGCTCGTTCTTCGGAACCAGCCGGCCGGCTCGGTCGACGAGCACCGCCAGCAAGTCGAAAGCGCGCGCGCCGAGAGCGACCGGCTGCCCGTCGGCGAGCAGCCGCCGCTCCTCGGGCTGCAGCTCGAAACGGCCGAAGCGGCAGGACGGGCGACGCTGGTGGACGGGGGCAAGGCTTTGCACGGCGGGCTCCTGGCGGGTTGCCGGAAGTTTATCCCTGGCCCGGTTCCCGCGGGTACCGGGCGGAGGCATGTTTCAGGCACGTTTAAGGCGCGCTTCAGGACTGAAGGCGGCTTTCAGGCGGACATTGGCACCGTCGTCACCCCCATCCCACCCGGAGAGCCGCCATGCAAGCCACGACCCGTACGCGTACGTCAATCACCGCGCTGTCGACCGTGTTGGTCGCGACCGTCCTGATCGCCGGTGCCACGTTGGTCCCCACCCGGGAAGCGCCCGTTGCCTTGCGCGCGGCGAACAGCGAAACGACGGTGCCGAATTTCGGCGTGCCGAGCGGTGGATTCGAGAACGGGATTCCGGTTCACCGCCTGCCGACGATCACGGTCGTCGCGAGCCGGAGCGCCGAACTCGCCAGGATGGCGCAGGAAGAGAAGCTGGCGATGAAGTAGGCGTCTTCTCCGGCACGGATAGTTGAACATTTGACTCGCTGGACTTGGGCGCGCTGCGTCGTTGCGAAGGCTCCTTCGGCTGCTCGGTGTTCTTGTGCCGTGGGTACAGACCTACGCCCCCCCAAGCGGCGTGACGGTGCGATCCAAGTTACGGCGCCGCCAGCACCGAAATATGTCCGGTCTCGCTGCTATTGGCGCGCGGCCGGATCATGATCTCCACGTCCTGATTGAGCGCGGTGAGAAACTCCATCAGGCGTTCGACGGAGAATTGGTCGAGGCGGTAATTTTTCAGGGCGGAGACTTTGGGTTGCGGCACGCCGAGCAAGGCGCCGATCTCCCGTTGCTTCAGCTTGCGCGCCTTGAGAAGTTCATTGACGGCCAGCGCGAGGCGCGTCTTGGTCTGCCGCTCAGCGGCATCGGGATAGCCCAAATCGGCGAAGACGTTGGCGGTCCCGCGGGTGATCCTGGTCATGGCGTACCTCTGTTTTCGTAATCGGCTTGAGCGCGTTTGAGACGCGCTGCAATCAACTTCACGTGTGTTTGCGGTGTCTTGATGCCTTGCTTCGATTTCTTCTGGAAGGCGTGCAGCACATACACCGCGTCGGCAAAGCGCACCGCATGAACAGCGCGGTAAGTATCGCCGCGATGATCCTCGACGATCTCCAGAATCCCCGGTCCCGCCCCTTTCCAGGGCTTGGCGTTCGGGTGCTTCGCGCCAAGCTGAGCCAGTCCCAGCGCATAGCCCATTTCGTCCTGTACCTCGGCCGGGAAGCTCAGGTAGTCCTTTTTCGCCGATGCCACCCAGAGTGCAGCGGCTTTTCGCGGGACTGGCTCGGCGGAATCGGGGACATGCGAATATATACCAAGACAGGTATGTTTAGTCAATGAGAATCTGCGACCGTCACGCATACTACGCACGGCACGGCGCTACTCGCCGACTCCCACGCGCGCCATGGGTCAGGTGTCGGAATTGTTCGCAGTTTCAGTCCGGGAATGTCCCGCCGCATCCAGCCACTCAGGGGGTATTGTCGGGGGTATTTCCAGGAATCGGACTCGTAAGAAAACGACGGATAGTCATTTCAATCGCGCGAGCCTGAGTGTGGGGGAGCCGATCGGTCGAGTCAAAGCGAACTATAAAGCGAATTCTTGACCCAGTACGCTGGCAGGGCCGTGTTGGTCAATGGTCAAATACTGCGCCTCTGCGGCCCACCATTTCGGTGCCGGCTCCGCACCGTTCCGCCACGGACACCCAGGTGACAATAATGTATAATGGCATATATACATATACGGAGCATCGACACACATGAAGGCCAGCATCGTTGATCTCAGATACCGCATGAGCGATGTCCTGAAGGCGCTCGAGCGAAGCGAGGACGTCGATATTCTCTACCACGGGCGAGTGAAGGGCATATTGACGACGAAGCGGCCGCACCCGACCGGAAAGGTGGCCGAGCATGCCTACTTCAACATGCGCTGCCGCAAGGGTTCCGTCGATAGTGACATGGAAGCACTGCGAGGCGGTCGCTACCGTGATCTTTGATACTGACATCTTTATCTGGATTCAGCGGGGTAACGCCAAGGCCGCACGCGCGATCGAGCGGGAAGACGAACGCCTCCTGTCGGTGCAGACCTATATGGAGCTGCTGCAGTGTGCGGAAAACAGGCAGCAGCACATGCACACAAAGAGCTTCCTCGCGGACTTCGGCTTTCGTACGCTGCCACTCACCGAGAACATTGGACATCGGGCGGCCGTTTACGTCGAGGAATATGGCCTTTCCGATGGGCTGCGCGCGGGTGACGCCATCATCGCGGCAACGGCAACGGAAGCCAACCTGGTTCTATGCACCGGCAATGCCAAGCACTTCCGGCCGATCAAGGATCTGAAACTAGGCGTCTTTCGACCGTAGAGCGGGACGCCGCACGACCGGGCCCGCGGCACGAATGGCGGTCGTGCTCGCGCAGGCGGTCCAGCGCGAGCGGTGGCCGGGCGCAGTACCGCAGCAGCCGCTCGCGCCCGGCGCGGTCGGTGGCCTCGATGCGCACCGAGCCGTCGACGGAGAAGCCGCGTGCGCTTGAAATGACTATCCGTATTCGTAGGGACGAACGTAGCACCATTCGCGTTCCGATGGGTGACCTGACCCTTGAAGTGCGGCCCGCTTGCTGGCGAAGGTCGACTTCGAATGGCACGTCGGGCCGCATTTTCCGGCCATCCGGGGGTCAAGCCGCCGGGTTGTGCTTCTTCAACCAATCCTGTAGCGCGGCGTCCACGCGCGTCTGCCAGCCGTCGCCAGTGTCGCGAAAGCTTTGCACTACGCTGCGCGACAGCCGAATGGTGATGCGTTCCTTTGTCGGAAACGTTTGTGGACCGCGAACACCAACCTTGCGCCTGAGCGATTCCGGCAGAGCTTGCTGCGCCGGACGAAACGCCTTCAGGTCTTTGGCAGTGAGTTCCCTGACCTCGCCTTTGGCGTCAATCAGCGGCTTTAGCTTTGGCATATCGATTCACCTCGCGTGCGTTGGCCTTGCGGAAGCTGATGACGCGGACCCCTTCCGTCGTCTCGGCGAAGCAAAGGACATGGAGCCGAACGCCGAGCATGCCTACAGCGATGTAGCGGGTTTCGCCGTAGTCGCGCCGTTCGTCGACGGCAAATAGGGCGCCTTCGAAGTCAAACTCAGCGGCAGATTCGAACGAGAGGCCACGGCTGCGGATGTTCCGCTCGTTCTTCGCTTGATCGTAGAGGATGCGCACTCTGTATATTGTACATACAAAAAAATGGGGACGCTACTCTGTGTACCACCCATAACCTCAGGGTCACTGACCAATGCGGAAGGATGGAGCATGGCATCGATCCAGGACTGCTCAACGGCCTCGGCGTGACCACCGAGGGCGATGCGGCATGGTGCTGAAGCCGGCGGTCAAGTACCAGAAGATTGCAGCGACCAAGGGCGTGCCGAGGGACAACCACTGATAGACCGTGACGAATGGCCATTTGGTGGCTGCCGCGCTCTATCGGAGTTTTGACGAAGCTCGAAGCGCCGGTCAGGAGGCGTCGATGCCTATGCGCAGGGCCAAGGCCAGGATGGCTTGCCGCAGGACATCGTTGCCTCGCAGCGCCGTCCCCATGCGCGTGCCCCTCAGGGCGGTGCCGGCGCGATCCCCGAACAACATCACCGCCTGGTCACGATCGCGTTGCCGCGACATCCATAGCAGGCCGTCCACATCCGGACACTGGCGGTGGATCGCTTCGGCCCAGCGCGCCGTGTCGAGGTAGTCGGTGGGCGCGCTGGTGATCAGCTCGGCCTTGGGAACCTTCAGGCGGTGCAATCCATCCGTGGTCAGGCTGACCAGTTGCAGGTCGCGCTTGGGCACAATCCGTCCGTGCGCCCGGTCCGCGAAATCGTCCAGATCCACGAACTTGTCAGGCGCATCGATCGGCACGTTGTGAAACGCGGTCTCGAAGATCGCGCAGTCACGCGATGAGCCGCCGTACAGGTACGGCACGACTCGACCCCTGGCGTCGCGGATGGGGGCGAAGCGCGTCGGGTTGCGCAGCGTGCCGGCGGCATCGACTCCGGGGTTGAAGCTCTCGGGCTCGAACGCCGTGTCGTGGATCACATGAATCATCTGCCCTGCTGGCCACGGCTCGATCAAGGGGTCGAGCGCTGGATGCGGCGCTCGACAACTCAAGCCGCGCTCCCGGCCGCGTCGCGCCGTGCCGCTTGCACGACCGCGTCCGGGGCCGACTCCAGCAGGTCAACCGGCCTGGCCTGCCGTGGCAGCCAACCGTTGTTCGAGGTGAACCACAGCGCGATCTTCCAAGGCGCCTTGTGGTCGCCGAAGGCTTCGAGGACCGCCTGGACCGCCTTGATCGGCTTGTGGTCGTCGAACTGGAACAGCGGGAAGACTTCGCGGGGCCGGCCAGATTCGTCGCGATGGCGCACCGCGAACACCTGGCGGCGCTTCTTCCAGTTATCGGCCAACGCGTTGCGGTTCCCGGCGCGGGACTGGTTCGCGTCGGCCAACTGCTCCGCGGTGACGAAGCCGAACTCGTTCAGGACGCGGGCGTGCCGAGCGGCGACCCGCTGCGCCATCCTGGTGTCGACGGGGCTCGGCACCACCATCTGCCCGGCGATGAACTCGACCAAGTCTTCCAGCTTCTGTTCGCGAACCTCGGCGGTCTTCTCCGACATCAGGCGGGCCAGAATCGGCATGACGGCTTCCAGTACCTGCGACATGGCGTCGCTGTGCACCTGCACCAGATACGCATGGCCGGACTTTCCCGGCGCAGGCTCGACCCGACCGCGCGGCCCCGCCGCACTCGGCGTCCAGCGTTGGAACGAAAGCACGTCGCCGAGCAGTGCTACCGGAGAAGCGGACTTGGCCATTGGGTCATCCTGTGATGAAATTGACATGATAGTAATATTTTCTGTCAACTTCATCAAGCCTGTTACGGATAGGAGACTCAACCATACGACCCCGCGCATTGGGGGGCGCCTGCGGGTGCTGGTCGCCTGCGCTCGCGGTTGCGGGAAGCCGGTCCGGATCTCGCGCTAACGCAGCGTGCAGCGGATCGGGCCGCCGGAGCCCGGATCGGAGCCGAGGACCGGCGCTTCGTAGATCGAGTAGCCGCCTGCTCCCCCCGCATCATCGCGAACCGCCGGGCAGGTGAAGCTCACCTCCGCGTTGCTCCTGCCCACGATACTTGAACGTAACCGACAGCGGCATGTTCCGGGTGAGCGGAGGCTTGAACACGATCGTCCACGCGCGTGCTGCGCTACTGCGCCCACCCTTCGCCTTGGACCGGCCCACCGTCGCGCCGCGCGCTCCGTTTGGGCGTTGCTGTTGGCCCGCATCTATGAGGTCTCCCCGCTGCGCTGCTCAACGCAACGTCGCCTTCAAGTCGGCCACCGTCGTCATCAATGTCATCGGGTCGAGCGGCGAGGGGTCGAGACCGAGGCCGATGTAGAAAGCCTTCGCCTCCTCGGAGATCGCGTGCACGAGCAGGCCGCGGATACCGACGGTGGCGGCCGCGTGAATGACTCTGTCTGCAGCGTCCTGAAACAGTGCGCGTCCCAGGCCATGACCTTGACGATCACAGGCGATCGCCAGCCGCGCGAGCACGACGACGGGGATCGGGTCCGGCATGTTGCGCCTGAACCGCCCCGGGGCCGCGCCGGGCGCCACGGCGCTGGCTGCCAGGGCGTAGTACGCAACTACCTTGTTCGCATCGCAGACGACGAATGTTCGTGAGGCGCCGCTGGCCTGGTTCTGCAGCGCGCGGCGTCGCAGCCAGTCATCAAGCGACAGCACGCCGCTGTCGAAGCCGCCGAGCGCGTGGTCTGCAGTCAGCGGCTCTGGGGCCCGAAGCATCGGTTTCCGATCAGGCCTTGGCCCAAGGAGGTGTTGCCTGCATCGTGCGTCGCAGGCGTTCGTTCGGTCGCGGCGGCGCATCGAGCATCGCCAGGAACTTCGAGTAGGTGGCCGGGCGGACGACGAAGATCGTGCGGTCGAGAAGTGCCTCTTCGGCGGCGCGGCGCGCAGCGCTGAGGATGAAGTCCGTCCGTGTCTTGCCGCTTGATTTGGCGGCGCGGTCGATCAGGCCGCGCTCAGCGGCCGAGATGCGCAGATTCAAGGTTTCTCGCGGTGCGCGTTTGGTGGGCGTTTCGACAGCGGCTTTCATGGTCGTGTCCTTGTGGCCGAGTTGCCATTCTACGTTGTTGTAACGCTGATGTCATTACGGAATGTGGCACCCGAATTCGCTCGCCCTGGGGCCGTCAGGTTCGACCGCATCATATCCTCGAGTTGCGGAGTGTTTGTTGATCGCCGATTTGCCTGGAAGCGTCGCTGAATCCGTATTCGTGCCGACGCGACGAATACCTCAGGCGTTTGCGACCCTCGGGCACCCACGCTGTCGTCGGCGGAAGCATCAAGGGCAGCTGGTGGGCGCATCCGAAGAGTCATCGGATTTACGCGATCCTTGGGGCAGTCTCCGAGTCCGACCAGGTGCTCGTGTGCCGGCTCATCGAAGGAAGAATCACGTTCGTTCATCGCCGGCTTTGGCCTTCGCTGGTTCGACTCGCCAAACGCCTGGCCCCCGAGCAGCTTGCGCAGGTTCGCGAGGAGCACGCGCCATCGGGTCGACATGTCAGTCGCTTCGTGCCGTTCCCGCTGTGGGTTCCTCCCGAAGTTTCGACGCAAGCCGAAGCCATCGACGAGCAACAGGCTCTGGCCGTATTCGGTGCCTGGTTGCCGCTCGCAAAACGGCAGTCAACTGGATTAGTATCGTCCAGCCGGAGGCGCTTCGACTGCAAAGCGCATTGCCGAACCGTCGGGAGGAATCATGCCACGCAGACAGACGTTCACATTTGCGGTTGGGGCTGCATTGGCATCTCAGATCGCCATGTTTTCGTCGCCTGCGGCTTTGGCTCAGAGCGCGAGCGATGTCGTGGGCACGTGGTCGCTCGTGTCGTCGGTGACCGAAAGGGACGGCACGAGAACTGATCAGTTCGGCCCCGGCGCCAAGGGCATGATGGCCCTGGATGCCGACGGCCGCTTCATGCTTACGATCATCGGCCCTGACCTCCCCAAGTTCGCCTCGAACAATCGCGCTGGAGGCACACCCGACGAAAACAAGGCCGTCGTGTCGAAGAGCATCGCCATGATCGGGACCTATTCGGTCAACCCGGCAGACAAGACGTTGACCTTCAGAGTAGACAGCGCCACGTTTCCCAATTGGAATGGAACCGAGCAGAAGCGCTTGCTCTCCTCCAGCAACACGGACGAGCTCAAATACATCACTCCGACGGCGTCCAGTGGTGGAGTCGGCACCGTGACCTGGAGGCGCGCCAAGTAAGGGCGCTCCACCGTCCGACGCTGTTGGCTGGTCGGTTGGCTTCGTCCGAGCCCCAAGTCACGTTGGGCCTCGCAATTCCCAGACTCGCCAACGAGGGCGACATGATCAAGAATGTCGGCGGCACCGAGACAAAGCCCAACCATCTATCGGTTCAAGCCTGAAATTTGGTGAATCGTTCGAGGGTCAGGCGCCGACAGGAGAACACCATGATCAAGCCGATGACCGACTACTTCCTCGCCGAGAAATCGGAGAGCCTGCTGTTCATCGCCGTTGGCGTACTGGCCATCGCCATCGCCGTCTGGCTGTTTCTGAGCGGCCACCGGCTGAGAGCCATGGCATTCCCGCTGGTGGCAATTGCCTTGATACAGCTCGTGGTGGGCGCTTCCGTCTACTTCAGGACTGATGCGCAGCTTTCGCAACTCAGCCAGCATTCCCTGGCGGCGCCTGCCGAGTTCAAACAGGCCGAAACATCGCGCATGCAGGCAGTGATGAAGAACTTCACCCTTTACAAGTGGATCGAAGTTGTCCTGCTGGCCGTCGGTGTGCTGTTGATTGTGTTCCTGCAGCGCTACGACGTTGCCGCGGCGGTGGGAGGCGGCCTGGTCTTGCAGTCGGCTTTCATGCTGTGCCTGGACCTGTTTGCAGAAGCGCGCGGGCAGGATTACCTGAAGGCGCTGATCGCGTTCTGAACGCTTGCTCTGACACCAACGGGCGTGACCGAAATTCTTGTTCCCGCCGGATTGCGGCGGCAGCGTGCCTGGTTGTTCGATGCCGGTTTTCTGCCGCGATCGTGGCACTTTTCGGTGTGGTTGGTCGCGCCTCCCCAACCAGGAAATCATGAGCTGAAACGAGCATCTCCGGCGTGCGGGATTCTCGGTGGTGCAAAGCGGCGCGAAGCAGGTTACGTTCAACCTCGGAGGTGTCATGGCGGTCATCCGGTACCTGGTCAACGACGTAGACGAAGCGCTCCCGTTCTATCGGGCCATCGGCTTCAAGCTGGCAGATCGATGGGGCCCGCCTTTCGCTGTCATGAAGGGCCATGGTCTTTCGCTGTGGCTGAGCGGCCCCGGAACTTCCGCGCGCAAGAAACTCAAGTCAGGGCAGCTTCCCGAGCCCGGGGGCTGGAATCGGCTCGTCATTCCGGTGAAAGACATTGCTGGAACCGCTGCCAGGCTCGAGGCGCTCGGGGTGAGGTTCCGTGCGAAGCCCATCAAGGGGCCCGGCGGTCAGCAGGCGTTGATCGAAGATCCGTCCGGGAACCCGATAGAGATCTTCCAGCCCGGCGAGGCAGGGTGAGGCCTTCCCTTTCGCTGAAGCCGGCCCGCAGCGGGCCGCAGGTCGGCTCTGCGCCGGGCCTCGTCAGGATGATGTGAGCCATGCGAGAGGCGCACTCGCAACAGCACGGATACGTCCCTGCCGGTGCGATCACGGTCTGCAATCGCGAGGTGTACGCCACACTTGGCAGCGAACGGAATCGCCCGGCAGCACGCCGGCACACATGAACTCCATCGCCGACTTTCGCCGCTTCTATGCCGAGTTCATCGCCAGGAGTTCGGGCGGTTCCGCCGGGAATCTGATCGAAGCCTTCGCCACCGTGCCCCGGGAGGACTTCCTGGGTCCCGGACCCTGGCAGGTCTTTGTCGGTGCCGGCTACATTCCGTCAATCTCCGACGACCCGAGGCTTCTCTATCAAGACGTGCTGATCGGATTGGCGCCCGAACGTCGCATCAACAATGGTCAACCTTCCCTTCACGCCCGCTGCCTCGCCGCCGCTGCGCCGGGCACCGGCGAGACCGTCGTCCATGTAGGGGCTGGAACCGGCTACTACTCGGCCATACTCGCAACGCTGGTTGGCGCCACCGGCAGAGTGATCGCCGTCGAACGCGAGCAAGACCTGGCGGCTCGCGCCGCCGCAGCGCTCCACCCGTACCCGAACGTCGAGGTACGGGCCGCATCCGCCACCGAAACTTCAATCCCCGAGTGCGACGTCATCTACGTCAATGCAGGCGCCACTCATCCACCCGCCGCCTGGCTCGACGCGCTGCGCGTTGGCGGTCGACTGGTGTTCCCGCTCACGCCGAACGAGGGATTCGGCATCATGCTGCTTGTCACTCGGAAGGGCGCCGGTGCGTACGCAGCCAGCGCCGTCTGCCGAGCAGCGTTCATCCCCTGCATTGGAGCCCGGGACGACACCGCTTCCGCCTCGCTCACGTCAGCCCTTGAGCGCCAATCCCTGAAGGAGGTACGCTCCCTCCATCGCGCCACGCCGCCGGATGGCACCGCATGGTGCACAGGGAGCGACTGGTGGCTTTCCAGTGCGGAGCCGAAGTGATGCCTCACGCTACCCTCGGGCCGACTCGCTCGGGCCCGCGCCCTGCGTTCGCGGCTCCTGTCCTGGCGGGCGTATTCCTGGCGAACGCTGCGGTTACACTCGTTGCGTCTCGTCCGGTCACGGCAGCATGCCCATAGTCGACGTCGAATTGGTCGCTGGCCCGGACGGCGTGGTTGCGTCGAGGCTTGCGCAGTCGCTTGCTGACGCAGTCGGTCGCGCCCTCGGGTCGCCGGTCGGTCAAACGTGGGTTCGGCTGCACATACTTGCGCGAGAACACTATGCCGAGAATGAGTCGTCGATCGAATTGGCCGAATTGCCGGTCTTCGTTACCGTGACGGATAGTCATTTCAAGCGCACGCGGCTGAGTGTGGAGGAGCCGGTAGTGCGGGTCAAGCGTCGATTTGCGGTGGCAACGGGCTGCTCCGCACGCTTGTCGTGGCACTTCCCGGCGGGCGCGATGCGGGGTGGCGCGGTCGGCTCACCGAGGTGGGCGAGGATGTCGCGCACGGTCGGGCCGTCGGTGATGAAGGCGATGATGCGGATTTCGCCGCCGCAGTGGGTGCGCCGGAGTGATCAGCGTTCGCGCGTGATCTTGTCGTCCGGGACCGGCCGCGTGAGCGTGTTGACACCTGCTATACGCCACCGTAAGCTGCGTATATCTGTTGTGTGTACGAACCAGGAGAAACTCATGCGCGACGCCGCCATCAACCTGCGGGCACGTCCCGAGCAGCGGGAGCTGATCGACCAGGCTGCGCAACTGCTCGGCAAGAACCGCTCCGACTTCATGCTCGAGGCCGCCTGCGACAAGGCGCAGTCGGTGCTGCTCGATCAGGTATTTTTCAAATTGGATGCCGAGAAATTCCGGCAGTTCACCAAGCTGCTCGATGCGCCGCCCAGGCGCAATCCCGGCCTTGAGCGCCTCATGGCGGTCAAGGCACCCTGGGGCAAGAAATCCGCAAAGGCCTGAAGCGTGCAACTTGGTCCGCCGGAGCCCTTGGCGGCTTCACATCGACTGGATGACTTCGAGTGCGGCGAGGCTGTGCTCGATGACTGGCTCAAGCGCAGGGCATTGGCAAACCAGTCAAGCGGGGCGAGCCGCACCTTTGTCGTCGCCGATCAGGACAGCCGCATCTGCGGCTACTACGCCATGGCAGCCGGCGCCGTTTCGCACCCACTCGCAACGAGGGGCGTGCGACGCAACATGCCTGATCCGGTTCCCGTCATGGTTCTCGCCCGGCTCGCGGTCGATCGCAGGGCGCAAGGACAGCATCTGGGAGCGTCGCTGCTACAGGACGCTGTCAATCGCGCAGTGGCCGTATCTCAAAACGCTGGCGTGAGAGCCCTTCTCGTGCACGCCCTTCACGAGAAGGCCAAGCAGTTCTACGAGCATTACGGGTTTGCGCCCTCGCCGACACATCCGATGACGCTCATGCTGCGCTTGAGCAGTATGAAGGCCTGACCGAATCTTCCCCGTGATCTCCGGAATCCTCCTCCCTCCGCTACTCCCGGCGGCCTGACATCTGCCGGGCGGTGTCGCCATGGAATTTTCCGGCAAGCGGCCATTGACGAGGCGACCGGCGCCTCGCCCAATGCCGCGACGGTCACGACGACGACAGGCCGGTGCCGGAGTATGTGGAGCGTGAGTTCCACCGTTACCTCGACTGCCGCTTCCTCGGTCATACAAATAGATCGAAGCCGCCGTTCAAGTTGCGGCAACGGGGTGCTTAGAGCGAGGCGCTGGTCGAACTCGAAGGCCGGGGCGGACTGGAGCAGCGGAGCAGCGCAGCGATCGTGCTCGGGGTCGGTGGCCGCCCACAGCGGCGGGCCGCGGGCGGGCGCGATGCGGGGTGGCGCGGTCGGTTCACCCAGATGGCCGAGGATGTCGCGCACGGTCGGGCCGTCGGTGATGAAGGCGATGATCCTCATCGCGCCACCGCAGCCGGGGCAAACCAGCGGAAAAACCTCATAGATGCGGGCGAGCAGCAGCGCCAAGGCGTAGCGGGCGGCGCGACGAGGGGCCGGTTCGGCGGCAGGTTGCGCGTTGGGTGCGGGCGGCGCGGTGGTCGCCCCCGGCGCGAGCGCGGTGACCGCAGTGCGCAGCGGCGAGTTGGGAGCGAGGACGCCGAAGTAGCGGTGGCGATGGACGTGCGGCGGCGGCACCAGCGCGGCAAGGCGGTCGAGCAGTTCGCGCGGGGTCAGGCGCTGCGGGCCGCTGCCACCGGGGCCCGCTTTCGGGGGATCGTAGATGAGGTGCTCGCGGTCGCGCTCGCGCCACCGGTCGAGGGCGAACGGCGGGCGGGCGCAGTACCGCAGCGGCCGCTCGCGCTCGGCGCGGTCAGCAGCCTCGAGGCGCACCGAGCCGTCGACGGAGAAGCCGCCGCCATGTTGCCATTGCCCCATCGCCTGCGCGTCATCGGCTGGCAGCAGGCCGCGGCGCACGAACAGCTCCGCACTCTCGGTCACGTTGCCGCAACCGGGCGGCGCCTTCGGCGCTGCACGACTTCCCGGACCTTTCCTGGTGGGGGAGAGGGCCGACTTCGCCCCGTCATCCGTTGCCGTGCTGCCGAAGCGTCATGAATCGGCGTGCCGAAGGTGCTAGAGTGCGCAGGCGTACTCGCCCCCTTCGGGCAGGAGCGAACGCTGCAAACCCGGGCGGATGCAGCCGCCGACAAGGTTCCGGAAATTCAGTGCCCACTTGCTAGAGGTCGGCGTCCATGGCTGACCTGTTTTGGCCAGATGACAACCGGAGGGAATTCATGAAGGCGCTCTTCCGTACTCTTGCCGTCGCGCTGTTCCTGTCCCCGGGGTTTTCTGCCACCGCCGCGCCCCCGAAGATCGCCATGGAGGAATTCATGATTCCGGCGGGCGATCCGGGCATCAACCTTTACGTGCGCAACAAGCACCCCGAGGACCTGAAGGCGTTCTCGGCCGAAAAGATACTGCTGTACGTGCACGGCGCGACCTATCCCTCCGAGACGGCGTTCGACTTGCGGTTGAACGGGCTCTCGTGGATGGACTACATCGCGCTGCAAGGCTATGACGTGTACCTCGTCGATGTGCGCGGCTATGGCAGATCCACCAGACCCGCAGAGATGGATGCCCCGGCGGACCAGAACGAACCCATCGTTCGCACCGAGACTGCGGTGAAAGACGTGGGCGCGGCTGTGGACTTCATCCTCAAGCGTCGCGGCGTCCAGAAGCTGAACCTGATGGGCTGGTCGTGGGGCACGAGCACCATGGGCTGGTACACCGCGCAGCACAATGACAAGGTGGTGAAGCTCGTCCTCTACGCGCCGCAGTGGCTTCGCAACGCGCCGTCGCTCACCGATTCGGGGGCCAAGCTCGGCGCCTACCGCGTGGTCACGCGCGACGCCGCCAAGGGCCGCTGGCTTACCGGCGTTCCCGAGAGCAAGAAGGCCGATCTGATCCCGGCCGGCTGGTTCGAGGCGTGGGCCGATGCGACCTTCGCGACCGATCCGAAGGGTGCGGCGAGCACGCCGCCTGCCTTGCGCGCGCCCAACGGGGTGGTTGCGGACGGACGCGAATTCTGGAGCGCTGGCAAGCCCCTGTACGATCCGGCCGACATTCGCGTGCCCACGTTCCTCGCCCATGCCGAGTGGGATGCCGATCTTCCCAATTACATGCTCTACGCCTACTTCGAGAAGCTGGTGAACGTACCCTACAAGCGCTACGTGCAGATCGGCGAAGGCACGCACACGGTCATCATGGAAAAGAACCGCATGCAGCTTTTCCAGGCGGTGCAGCAGTTTCTCGACGAGAAGGCGCAGGCGGGCCATTAGACAATCTTCAAATGCAGGATCGCGTCGACCCGCGTGCGCCGGCGCGCAGGTGCGATAGTATCTGGACGCCGCGGGCAATGAAGCGCGGTCGGCGGCGTCGACCTTGCCCGACGGGCGCCGCGGTAGTCATCGCCATCAAGAGAACCTGACGAGGAAACCATGCGTCTACTTCAATCGAGCTTCTGCGCTGCGATTGGCCTGACCCTTGTCGCGACCTTCCCGGCAGGTGCCGCCGACATCATCGTTTCCGCACAGGATGGAAAGTTTGTCCGCGTTGACGGACGGGCGACATTCCCCGAGCCGGCGCCGCAGGACAGCCTCGTCGTGCTCGATGCGTCGCAATTCCCGCCCGTCGTGAAGGGCACGGTCGAGGGACTGGAGCACAGCGTGCAGGGCCCGCCGCAGGCGGTCGCGGTCACGCCCGATGGCAAGCTCGCCATCGTCGCTGCGCCAACCAGGTACGACTACGCCGCGAAGAAGGAGTTGTTCGACACTTTCCTGCAAGTCGTCGATCTCGAGACCAGCCCGCCGCGGCTGATCGGCAAGGTCGACGTGGGCGCCCATCCGAACGGACTGTCGATCAATCGGGACGGCACGCTCCTGCTCGCCGCAGCCCACGATGGCACGGTCAAGGTGCTCGCGATCGAGGGCAAGAACCTGAAACCGATCGACTCGGTCAAGGTGGGCGAAAAACGGATGTCGGGCGTTTCCTTCACCCACGACGGCAAGGCGGCGATCGTCGCCTTGCGCGACGAGAACGGCGCCGCCGTGCTGGCCATCGACGGCGCGAAGGTCACGCTGACCAGGGAACGAATCTCGACCGGCGTGAACCCCTACGCGATCGATGTTTCTAGCGATGGCCAATGGGCTGTCATCGGCAATACCGGCGTCGGCAGGACGGTGGACGATGCCGACGTGGTGACCCTCGTCGATGTCAGCAAGCGGCCGTTCCGCGCGGTCCAGCAGATCTCCGTGCCGGCAACGCCCGAGGGGGTTGCCATCTCGCCCGACGGCCGCTGGATCGCGGTATCGTCGATGGCCGGGTCCAACCTGCTCGCGACCGACCCGGGGCGCAACAAGGTCGGCAAGGTCGTGCTCTATTCGATCAAGGACGGGGTGGCGACGAAGGTCAACGAGTTGCCCGGGGGCGAGGCGGCGCAGGGCCTGGTGTTCACCCAGGACAGCAAGACCATCATCGTGCAATTCGATGTCGAGCGGGCGCTCGCACTGTATGCCGTCCGGGACGGCAGGTTGGTCGATACCGGCGAACGCATCAAGCTCGCGGCCGGCCCGGTGTCGATCCGATCGATGCCGCGGTAGGCATCCGAGAGATCGTGCACGCCGTCGATGAGCATGCGAGCACTACGTTGACCGCGCTGAGTGTGGCGCAACACGCCCGGCATGGAGGTGGGTGCAGAACGCGCTCTGCGGCCATGAAGGCAATGAGGGTGAGGTCCGCGTCCCGGTCGGCCGGCAGGCGCACGGGGTAGAACGGCCCGAGTATCTGTTCGCTCGTCGGGCGAATCCCTGCTCAACGGCGGATTGAATCGCCGGTCCGTCCATCCGTCGGCTTCACTCCAGAAGCATGAGGTCCTCGTCGGGCTCGACGCGGTGCCGGACGCGCTTCTCCGGCGAAGCGGGATGGAAGCCGAGACGCCCGAGCAGGCGGCGTGACCGGGAATTGCGCTGCTTGAACACCGCCATGGCGACCTGCACGTCGTAGCGCTCGCGCAGCTCGGCGATCATCGCCCCGGTCGCTTCGCAGGCGAGGCCACGGCCCCAGTGCGAGCTCGCGAGCTCGTAGGCGATCATCGCGTGTCCGTCGGCGAACACGGTGGCCTGGACGTAGCCGATGAGCTTCGCGGCGTGCGGCCGGACAACCCAGTTCAGCCACTGCTCCCGCGCGTCCGGCGACTGCCGGGACTCCAGCTTCGCCAGCCGCTGCCGCAACCAGTCGAGCGAGCGCGGAGGCTGGTTCTCGTACTCGTAGATCGCGGGGTCGGAGAGTGCCGCGAACAGTTCGTCGGCATGAGTGGCGACCTGGGGCTCCAGCGTCAGGCGAGGAGTCTTGAGGACGCGCATCGGGGCTCGATTGCAATGACCCATTCAACGCTCGGGGGCAGGGCGCCACGCTCGGCGCGTGCCATCTCGAGGTGGTGGCGCGATTCGGCGACCACGCCGTCCGGCTCGATCCGCGGGCAGCGACCGCGAAGGTGCGGTCGGACGCCTCCGGAGCCCCGTCGAAGCGCGGGCGGAAGCCGGCCACCGCGAAGCGCATGCCCTGACCGTCAATCGGGGACGCCGGCGAGCCGCAGCCCTTCGAACAGGGGCTCGTAACCCGCGAGTTCGGCGGCAGGATGCATCCACTTCCCGATCGTGGAAAGGGTCCGGACGCCCGGCACGGCCGCATTGAAATCGGCCAGCGCGACCTTCGCGCGCGACAGGTTTCCCAGGCGAGCTTCGGCAGCGACCAGGGTCAGGGCGACGGCACCCAATCTGGGATTGCTCAGTGAATCGCTGTCCGAGTCCGTGAGCGCCTTTCTTGCCATCTGCGCCGCAAGCTCGAAATGTGCAAGCTGGTAGTGAACGGCTGCCGCCAATGCAAGAATCTCCTCCCCTCCGCGTTCCAGATATTCGTTCACCGTCGTGAGCGCTTCCTGCGGTCTGCCGAGCTTCAACAGATCGTAGGCCCTGGTCTTGAGGGCCTCTGAATCCTCCGGGTCTCGCTTCAGTATGGAGTCGGCAATCAACAGCGACTCTTCGTACCTCGTCCGCAGTGCGAACAGCTCAGCTTTCAAGCCCTGCATGCCCGGAGAATCGGGATCGTGCCTGAGATACTTCTCCAGCGCCGCCGCACCAATGGCCTGCTGCTCCTCGACGTTTTTCGACCATCCCATCACGCAGTCGCAGAGATTGACCCTTGCCGTAAGAGACAGCGCCAGCCGATCGTCGGGCGCCAACGTCAGCGCGCGGTTGAGCAGGTCCGTGGCGGTGACGTAGGCGCCCTTTTCGTCCTTCTCCTCCTTCTTGCGGCCCCAATCGACATAGGCCCGAAACGACAGGTCGCGTACGTCCAGGGATTCGACTGGCTTGTTCCTCGCGCGCTCGACTTCCGCGGTAAGCGCGTTGTAGGTCAGCCAGCCGAGTGCGGTATTGAGTTCCTCGCGCCGCCGAGGGGTGAGGGCGCCGGTTGCAATGGTCAGGGACTTGGTGCCGAGCACGCGCTCCGTGGCGGCATCGACCACCAGCATCTCCACGTTGTAGCCCGAGGCAATGCGCGTCACGTTGCCCCGTATCAGGAAGTGCACGTTGAGCGCCGAGGCCAGTTCCCCGGTGCCGGCATGTCGGGTCAACGCCTGTTCGACGCTGCGGCGCGGCGCCACCTGGGCCCACACTACCTTGGCTTCCTCCACCGCAAACGCGGCCTCGGTCATGGCGGCCGCCACCTTGGCGCCTTCCTTGTCTTCCGCGGGCGCCTGGAAGGGGAGCACCGCAAAGGTCATCCGCCGATCCTGGGCCGAATACGGCACCACAACTGCAGGTTGCAGGAAAGTGCGGTACGCAGTCCAGGCGCCAAGCCCGACACCGAGCACCACTGCGACGGCCAGCAGCGCGTGTGCAGGTCGCCAACGCCGCTTGGCCAGCGGCGTTGGGTGCTGCTCCGGCTTCGGAACCGCCGGCACCAGGGTTTCCGCATCCAGCGAAACGCGGTAAACGTCGACGGGTCGGGCAATGTTCTTGACTTCCTGGGCGCCGAGGTCCTCGAAGGCAAAGCTCAGCTTGTCGAGTACCTGATCGCGCACGACCCGGCTGACGCAGATCCCGCCGGGTTCGGCCAGCGCTTCCAGCCGCGCCGCGACGTTGACGCCGTCGCCGAAGATGTCGTCACCATCGATGATGATGTCGCCGACGTTGATGCCGATGCGAAAGTCGAGCCGCTTGTCAGGGGCAACGCCTGTGTTGCGTTCGGCCATGCCGCGCTGTACTTCAACCGCGCAGCGCACGGCATCGACCACGCTCGGGAATTCCAGCAGCAGGCCGTCGCCGGTCGTCTTGACGATGCGGCCGTCATGCTCGGCGATCTTGGGGTCTATCAGCTCCCGTCGGTGGGCTTTCAGCGCCGCCAGGGTGCCGCTGTCGTCCACGCCCATGAGGCGCGAGTACCCGGCCACGTCGAGCGAGACGATGGCCGCCAGTCGTCGTTGGTCCCGCGCCACCTACCCCTCCCCCCGGTCGTCGTTCCCCGCGCCATGGGATTGAACAAGAGCCAGTCGCGCAATGTACCACCCGCCCTGCTGACGAATGTCGGGAGCGGGACATGATGAGCAAGATCGAGCACTTTGTCCGTTCCAGTGGACTTACCCAAAGGGAATGCGCGGCCCGTATGGGCGTGACTCAGCCGCGACTGAGTGACCTTCTCAAAGGGAAGATCGATAAATTCAGCCTCGATGCACTCGTCAATATGCTAGGGCGCGCAGGAATGCGCGTGCGGCTTCTCGTGAAGAAGCCTGCGTGATGGAGGCATGAGGTTCCACCGTCCAGGCGTGGCTCACCGATGTGAATAGGCTCTCGGTCGCATGCGTCCATTGGTGCACGCACATCTGGGAGTATTTTCCTAACGGCGTTACTCTCCGTCCATGCAATTTTATTGCGATCGTGACTCGATGGCCGGCGCGACGGGTCGTCAATCCGGGCAAATCTATGAGCACCGATGGGATGAGACCGTGGCGCTGACTCAACCAACGTAACTCAAGTTTGTTCTGACGCCGATGGTCGCCGTTTCCTGAATCATGGCCCCTCCATTTGCGAGCGTACGCACTCAGGACCCGACCGGCCGGAGCCGACCCCTCGCTGGCGGTCAAGTTGTCGCCACCAAAGGCAGCAATACCTTGGTAGCTGTCGTTCGCCGAGTTGGTCGAGTAGACCAGACCTCGGTGACAGTGGTCATCGGCGAAAATCTACCGGCAATGAGAGTAAGAGGGCGACCGAGCGGCGGCTTCCAAAACGTGCGACGGCGCCGCATCGACCCCAAGCGGACACTCCGAACGGCCTGACCACCGTGCGGGTATTGACCGGTAAAATTAACCTTTAGCCTCGGCGAGATGACCTCATGTATTTGCCAAACCACTTCGAGGAAGCGCGGGATGCAGAACTCCTGCGAACGATTGCTGCGCACCCTCTCGGCGCATTGGTGGTTCGCGGTCCCAATGGACTCGACGCCAACCATGTGCCGTTTCTGATAGATGAAGCCAAGGAAAAACCAACGAAACTTTTGGCGCACGTCGCTCGGGCCAATCCATTGTGGAAAGAGGCAAAGAACGGCGACGAGGCACTGGTGATATTTCGGGCGGACGACGCTTACATCTCACCCAACTGGTATCCGAGCAAGCACGAGTTCCATAGACAAGTTCCGACCTGA
>Ga0315290_10000697_pt1 | contig 22307 bp, 22 predicted proteins | sample YL17G12_0_MG_FD_203627 | JGI IMG/M metagenome (GOLD analysis project Ga0315290, IMG submission 203627) | Sediment microbial communities from Yellowstone Lake, YNP, Wyoming, USA - YL17G12_0 | ecosystem: Environmental > Aquatic > Freshwater > Lake > Sediment | place: USA: Wyoming | collected... | reverse complement strand
ATCGTAGCGGCTCATCAGCAATATTGGCCCTGCGAATAGCTTGGTTAAACCGCCAATGGGTCCAATTGTGGGCCGGAAAACCACTGGCTGCATGAGAAACCTACCTACAAACGTGACATGCACCCTCGGCTTAGGTGTGTGAGAGTTTTTACTGGCGCGACGTAACTATATGTTTTACAATGGCTTACAGCGTTCAAGTTTTTGATGGTTTTTGTTATTTATTTGAAAGGAGCTATTATCGATCAAAGCGAAGAGCAATATCCTCGTAACGATTGTGTTTTCCCGCTGGGCCGGTGGATAAACACTACAATTCGATGTTTCCAGTCGATGTTTCCAGCGAATTATTCAGTGCCATAGAGCCAGTTTGCGACAAACACCTGCAAATCGTCAAGCCCGACACTGCCGTCATGGGTCAGTTCAGTTCCGCCGCATACGCCGCAATCAGGCTCAAGCCAGTGATCGGCAAACACGGCGAAATCGGACAAGTCCACATCGCGGTCATAATCCATATCGCCGGCTATAACGCCCTGGTATAGGTGCACCTTGCCATCATACGCACCGATCAATACATCGAGATATCCGTCTTCCGTCCAGTCGCACACCGCCGGCCGCGACCGTGGCGTACCTGCCAGATCGATATCAACCCCGGCTGCCTCTACAAGCTCATAGTCGGCAAAAACAGGCGAGGCATCGGTTCCTGTATTTTTGTAAAACGGCAGTTGACCATTGGTGTTGCCGGTGACAATATCCTTTTTGCCATCGAAGTCCAGATCGAGTACCTCCGGGCTTGAACGGTCGCTCAACACAATCATATCGCCACCACCATCCATCTGGGCAAATGTCTCGGTAAGGAAGTCCGGTGAATTATCGGTTCCTTCGTTGATAAAGATATGTATTTTTGCGTCCATTGCCCCGGCGACCAGGTCTTTTTTGCCATCATTATTCCAATCAACAATCAGGCTGGTCGCGCGATATCCCACGTTGATATTCACTTTGGCCTCGGCAGTCCCTACCTGAAGATAAGTGCCGGTATCGAATATCGGATCGGCATCGGTGTTGGTATTGAGGAATATCTTTATGTTCCCAAGTGCCTCGCCCACCAGCAAATCCTTTTTACCGTCCCCATCCCAGTTAACCACCCGCGGAAAACAACCCATACAACCACTGCCGAGGCAACTCAGATCGGATACTCCGGACTGTGCATAAACGTAAACGTTAAACGCCGGTTCTGTCGTAGTTCCGACATTAAGGTAAACGCGCACTTTCCCCTGCCCGATACTGGTTTTTTCGCCTACGATCAAGTCCTTGAGCCCATCGTTATCCCAATCCACGTAAGATGGAACCGAGTACGAATAGACGCCAAGGTCGGCGGCGCCGTCCTGAACTATCTCTTCCTCGTAGAGCCTCAACTGTGCCCCCGCCTGTGGCGCTGCTAATATAAATGTAATTAAAACGGCGGTGGCAAAACGAGCCACGCCTCTCCTGTCGATCCTCCCTTGTTCACCTTTTCTCCATCTTCTCATTTTCTTCTCCTTGCTTTTGACACAATCGCTATTACTTGAGATTACCCGTAATAGTCTGAATAACGTAACCTCCTGTCAATCAACAAGTTGCTGTTTAGAAACAAAAAAGGCACCCCCTACTCGTAATATGTATTTTACCATATTGATAGTTTTTGTCAATGAAATTCTCTGTAGGATCGGCTTAACGCAAGGAGGTCCGGCGTAAGCTGGTAATCTATTTGACATTATTATAGCCTTGATGTACATTTGCGAGGGATTGGTAGCGTAGCCGCTTTTAATGTTCTATGAGGTTGGCAAAGGGCCGCTCCCGTCGGTCGCTTGCTGGAATGGTAAAATCGCGAAATTGAGGAAATTTTAACATAGGAGCGAATATGACTATTCAAAAAGAAGTGTTCGGCCAAGCCGATGGTAAGCAAGTGGACTTGTACAGATTGACTAACGCCAATGGTCTCAAAGCCAGTATTATGACTTATGGTGGTATTGTGGTTTCGCTGGAAGTGCCGGACTGCAATGGCCGATTGGCCGATATTGTGCTGGGTTACGATACGCTGAAGGAGTACATTAAGAACAATCCCTATTTTGGCGCTCTGATCGGGCGGTACGGCAACCGTATCGGCAAGGGTAAGTTCACGCTTGACGGTGTCGAATATACGCTGGCCAAAAATAATGGCGAGAACCATCTGCATGGCGGCGTCAAGGGATTTGACAAGGTGGTCTGGGATGGCGAAGAGGTCGAGACTGATGATGCGGTGGGCGTAAAACTGACTTATCTGAGCAAAGACGGCGAAGAAGGTTATCCGGGTAATCTGTTCTGTACGGTTATTTACAGGCTGACCAACGAAGACGAATTGAGAATCGATTACGAAGCCCGGACCGACAAAGCTACGCCGATAGGTCTGACGCATCACAGTTATTTCAATCTTGCCGGGGCCGGGTCGGGTGATATCTTAGGACACGAGCTGATGCTCAACGCCGATAAGATCACGCTGACAGATGCGGGCCTGATACCGACAGGCAAGTTGGCGTCTGTTAAGGGGACACCGATGGACTTTACCGAGCCGACGGTGGTGGGCGAGCGGATCGATGCCGATTATGAACCGCTCAAATTCGGCGGGGGCTACGATCATAATTGGGTGCTCAACGGCAGTGGAGGGGCATTGACATTTGCGGCGGAAGTTTATGAGCCGGGCAGCGGGCGGGTGATGGAGATACATACGAGTGAGCCTGCTATCCAGTTTTACGCGGGCAACTTCCTGGACGGCAGTAATGTCGGTAAGGGTGGTAAGGTATATAATCGACGCTGTGGTTTTTGTCTGGAGACGCAGCACTTCCCCGATTCTCCGAATAAGCCGAAATTCCCCCCGGTGATTCTCAGGCCGGGTAAAAAATACACGCACGTGATTGTGCATAAATTTTCCAGCCGATAATTAACACGCGGGAAAAAGTGCGACACGTAGAGCCGCGTAAGCGGGATCGCACGGTGGCTTAATCGAATATTTTTCGCCGGCGGGCGGGCGGGATTTGCATCAGGTTGCGATACTTTGCTATGGTTCGCCTGGCGAGGGTTAAGCCCTGATCTTTGAGTTTTTCGACCAGTTCGTCGTCGCGAAGGGGATTTGTTTTGTCTTCGGTTTCGATAATTTCCTGTAATTTGGCTTTGACGGCATCCCAACTGACGCCCTCGCCGGCGGCGGTTTCCGTTCCTCCACTAAAGAAGTATCGAAGCGGGAATATCCCTATCGGGGTCTGAAGATATTTGCCGGAAACAGCTCGTGAGACAGTGCCGACATGAATGCCGAGCACATCGGCTACATCGACCATGGGCAGCGGTTTGAGGTGCAGTGGGCCTTGATCGAAAAAGTCTCTCTGTGTTTTTAGCACATGATTTACCACTCGCATCAAAGTCGCCTTGCGTTGCTCGATGGATTCTATGAGCCAGCGTGCAGATCGCACACTGTTCTGTAGGAAACTCTTAGCGTCCGCAGGTACTTCACCGTTTTCCCTAAGCATTCTTCCGTACGAGGTGTTAATTCGTAAAATGGGATTATTGCCATCGGAAAGTCGGGCGGTGTAGATGTCGTTGTTCTCATCGTATTCCACGATGACATCCGGTACGATATAAGCCATACTGTGATCGCCGATCTGCATACCGGGACGAGGGTCCAGGCGGGATATGACGTGGATCGCCCGCTTGATTTCTTCCATGGTTCGGCCGGTTTTGCGTGCCACGGCAGGATAACGGTTCATTTCGATATCTTTGAGATGGTTTTTTATCAGTTCCACTTCCAGTTGGTCGTTGTCGTTATTGTTGGCGTCTTTTAACTGCAGAAGCAGGCATTCGGCCAAATCGCGTGCCGCTACGCCGGCCGGTTCCAGTGTTTGCACCATCGAAAGGGCCTTTTTCGTTTGCTCGGATGTTACCGATTCGTGAACCTGATCGCGTATCGAGTCGAGATCGACCGACAGATATCCGGTTTCGTCAATGAAGTCGATAATGACGGAACCGATACTCTTGATGATCGGTTCGCAATCCACGAAAGCCCACTGCCCATGGAGATATTCGTTGAGCGACTGGGACGGCGCCGCGGCGTTTTGCATGGCTTCGTGTTTAACATCGCGACTGTCATTGCCGCGGCGTGGCTGCATATAAAACGATCGTGTCAGGTAATCGTCGTAGTCACTGCCAACGTTGTCCAGTCGCTCGAAATCATCTTTTTTGTTGTTGTCATCCCTGATCAGTAATGATTTTTCGCTGTCGGAAATTTCATTGTCGCTGGCAAAGGCGTCTTCCGCGGTTTGGGGTTCGCTGCTTTCGGCGACCGGGTCTTCCATCTCCAGCACCGGATTCGAGAGCATTTCCTGTTCGATTCTTTCCTGCAGTGCCATCAGCGGAAGCTGAAGAATTTCCATCGACTGGATCATGTGGGGAGCCATGACCATTCGCTGGTCCATTTTCATTTGTTGTGATAAATCTAAACGCATTACTGTATCCTATGTTTTATCGTCAATTCAAGCTGTCCGGTTTGCATGGAAGTTTCTATAAGTCTAATTATTAATTGACGCCAAGACAAAGGCTTCTATTGTTTTTTCCCGAGTAATTGTCTCGAATTCTTTCCTTATAATCGGCAATATCGTAATTCCCTGATTTATCAGCGCATTGCGGCCCGGCCGGTGATGGCGTCGTTGAGAACGCTTTTGCCGGCATATTCGATACTGCCGCCGCTGGGCAGCCCCCGTGCGAGGCGGGTGATCTTTACATTTGTTCCGCTCAGCAGCGAGTTGATGTACAGTGCCGTGCCGTCCCCATCCATGTTGGGATTGGTTGCCATGACTACTTCCGTTATTTTCCCGGTTTCCACTCTTTTTATCAGGGCCTCGATGGTCAGTTTTTCGGGTGTGACTCCCTCCAGCGGCGCTAAATGTCCCTGCAGCACATGATAGACCCAATTGCACATACCTGTTTCTTCCAGGCAGATCAGATCGTTAGGCTGTTCGACCACACAGATAATCGAGTGATCGCGATTTGGGTTCCGGCAAATCTCACACAGTTCGTGTTCGCTCAGGTTGTAGCAGCTTTGGCATTGATGTATTTTTGTTTTGACCTCGCTGATCGCCTGGGCAAGGGCCATCGCTTCTTCAGGCGGCTGCTTGAGGATGAAGTATGCCAATCGCTCTGCCGACCGCCGACCGATACCAGGCAGCCGTGCGAGCTGTTCCATCAGCCGATCCATACTTTCGGTATGCGTATTGCTCATCCCAGTCCCATCATTTTGCCCAGTCCTTCGATGCCGGGGATATTAAGCCCGCCGGTCATTTGAGATATCTGCTGTTTCATTTCTTCGTTGCTCTTGTTCATTGCGGCGCTGACTGCCGCTACGACCAGGTCCTCCAGCATTTCGATATCGTTTGGGTCAACCGCCTGGGCGTCGATCTTCAGGCTCAGCAACTGTCCTTTGCCGTTGACCGTAGCGGTGACCAATCCGCCGCCGCTGGCCGCTTCGAAGCTCTTGTTTTGCATTTCTTCCTGCATTTGCTGCATATTTTTCTGCAGTTCCTTCACCTTAGTCATAATTCCCATAAAATCGCCAATTCCTGCCATTTCTACATCCTCGATAAAATGTCATTCTTGCACATATTGCACCTCCGCGCCCGCTATCACTTCGTCCCGAAAATATCGGCTCAGATCTTCCGGCGTTCGCAAGTCCGTCTGCCATCCAAGAATCTCAGAGAGTTCACGTTCCATTCTGGCCAAGCCCATAAACCCAGGCTCCAGTTCCACCTGGAAATCCACCAACACGTCCACGTCGCTGTCGGGTCTGAAATCATCCCGCAGGGCGGAGCCGAAAATGGCCAGCTTCCGAATGTGATGCCGCTGACAAAAATCCGCAATCTCGTCTTTTGGTATTATCAGGTTCTTATTCATTTTTATTTCAACTTTTCGCAGAATGCAACCAGAACGAACGTGGCAATCGGTCCCAGAAACAACGAAGCAAAAAACCAACCCAATCCGCTTCTGTTCTTGGATTGCGCCAGTCCCGCGTTGACTAGCGCCAACGTTCCTATTCCATAAGCAAATAAGTGTTCTGATTCCATGAGGAAGTCCTGTTGTTGTTTTTCTTTTTTATTCTTCCTTCAATCGTTCGATGTGCCGAACTTTGCCGCCGAGTATTCGTTGGACATTTCTGACATGCGGTTCGTTCATAGCATCGTTGATTTCTTGTTGGCTCGGTTTAGCGCCGGGCGGCATTTTCACGCGGGGCGCCTTGGAATCAACTGGGTTTGCCGTGGTCGAAGCTGGTTTTTCCGCCGATTGGTCGGCCGGTTTGTCAATTTGAGCCAGGCTCAATCGTATCGGTTGATGAAGAAGGCCGGTCAGGGTCTCACCGATCTCGGCGATCTGGTCGGGACGGCTTTCGAGATAACTTCGCATACCATTTTGCTTGCTGTCATAACCAATGGTCAGCACTCCGTCACGGAAATCTTCAGGATTGGAGAACTTCAAGGCGACAAGGTGTGATTGGTTGTGCTGCGCCAGTTGCTCGACAATCTGCTGCCAGTGCTTATAGATGTATTCCAGGGTCAGCGTTTCCGGCGGGGCCAATTCATTTACCGCCTGTGGTTTGGCTGCCGTGGTGGCCTGCGCCGTCGTGGTAGCCTGTGCCTCCGGTCGGCTGGTGGTGCCGCTGTTTCTGACAGTAGGCGCGGTCTTGGCGACAGGTTGGGGGGGACTGCTTTTTGTTGCTGTCGTGTTGACGCTGCGGTTTAGGGTGGTCGGGGTATTGGTCGGGGTATTGGTCGGGGTGGTAGTCGGGGAGATGGTCGGGGTGGATTGCAATTGCCCAAGCTGTTCCAGCAGGACCTTGGTATCGCTAAAGCGGTCACTGGCAGCCAATCTTACCACCGCCGCCTCCAGCAACGCCCGGTTGGAACCGCTCGACTTTATTGCCCGTCGCAGCTCTTCCATTACGGTAATGTTATAGATGAGGGTTGCGTCGTCGAACATTTTAGCCTGCTCGACCATTTGTTCGCGAACCGCTTTGTCACTGATATCGACCAGTTCCGTCTGTTCGCCGCAGTTGCGCAGCACCAGCAGATCCCTGAAATGCTCCTGCAGCGCCTGGGCGAGTTGTTCCAGTGCCAGCCCTTCGCCAAGAGCCTTGTCAATCTGGAGAAGTCCCTGCGACAAGTCGTTTTGGCTTATCGCATGGGTCAGTTCGACAATTATTTCCGAGCGCGGTGTGCCGAGCAGCTCTTCCAGCAGGCCAAGCGTGAGTTTATCATTGCTCATGCTGATAATCTGGTCCAGCAGCGAAAGCGCATCGCGCATCGAACCGCGACCCAGCCTGGCGATCCGTCTTACCAAGGCATCTTCCGCTTCCACGCCTTCGGCGGCCAGGATTGCTTTGAGGTGTCCGACGATATCTTCGACCTGGATATTGCGAAAATCGAAACGCTGACAGCGTGACAGAATGGTTGGCAGTACTTTATTTGGTTCGGTTGTGGCCAGGATGAACTTTACAAACTCCGGCGGTTCTTCCAGCGTTTTCAAAAGCGCATTGAACGCGCTGGTGGAGAGCATGTGGACTTCGTCTATAATATACACCTTGAACCGTGCCCTTGCCGGTCGATAGATTGCGTTTTGTCGCAGTTCCCGAATGTGTTCGACGCCGGTATTGCTCGCCCCGTCGATCTCCAGTACGTCGATGTCCTCACCTTCATTTATGGCTATGCAGCTTTCACATTTACAGCAGGGCGTAGTAGTGGGCTTGTCCGTTGCCAGGCAGTTCAGGGCCTTGGACAATATCCTGGCCATGGTGGTTTTACCCACACCGCGGGTGCCGCTGAAAAGATAAGCATGTGCCACCCGATCGGACTCGATCGCGTTTTTCAGCGTTTGCGATACTGCTTCCTGGCCGACAACGTCATCAAACGTTTCAGAGCGATACCGTCTTGCCAAAACCGTATAGGACATGGACTACTCGTGCCTCGCGCCTTCAAACTGAACAATTCATTAGAATCGGTCAGTTTGAGTATATAATAGCCGTGCACTTTTCTTCGTATCGGTTTTGCTGAGTATGTTGCCACAGCCAGTTCCAGCCAGGTTGTTCCACGGCACAGTGAACTAAACGCTTATGGCTGCTCCGTTCCCGGCCTGACCAAGTTCACGCCGTTCGCTTGCATGGGACCCGGCTATCAACACCGCTTATGGCAATAGTGGCTCAGCGCCACCAATCCTCCAAAAAGAATTCCGCCCCGCTATAGCGGATTGCGAGTTACAGGGTACCGCTAACACCCCGCCTAGCACGGCTGTTTTTCCTTTTTCTCAAATTGTCACCGGCAGTATAGCAATTACCCTGAGCAAAGTCCATGCCTAAATTAAAGGGGGCTTCAAGTTTCACCTAACTCCTTGTCATCAAAGATGATATGATTAAGCCCGCCTGCCTTCATTCTCATCGGCAGACGCACTTTGGCACTGTAATATTGCCTTTGGCGCTCAAGTTTTCCGGCGGTTCCATTCGTCCGAACTATATTTTTCCCGCAGTTTGGTCAATTGTCGTTGCTCTTCGTCGCTTAGATTCCCGTTGACTGTTTTCGATCCCAGCTTGTCGCTCAGATGGCCGGTTACCTCTGCAATAAAATCGTTCAGGCTGATCGGTATTTTCGCGGCAGTCGCTAATTGCGCGCACCTTTGCCCAGCGAAACGGCTCGATAGTATCAGCGAACCATGTTGCAGGACCGCGTTTTTTATCCGCCGTTGGGCGCTGCCCACCAACTTTTCACCTTCCACCATCAGGTCCAGCCGATGCCGCCGGGCAAAGCAGAAAAACGGACCCCGCTGAGAATTGCCACTTTCACTGGCCCCGCGATATTTTACATTCACCCCATATCTTCCCAGTATCGCGATAAATGTGTTATGCACCAGTTGATACATCTTTTCAATATCAGTTTCGGCGATACTACCATCTAACGGCAGGATTAGCGAATAGGTCAGCTCATCATCATGCAGAATCGCCCCTCCTCCGGTCTGCCGTCGCACAACCGGTAACTTTTGAATTTCTGCGTCCTGCCCGGCCAATTCCTCATATTTCTGGAAGTACCCCAATGATATCGTCGGCTCATTCCATTGATAAAACCGCAGCGTCGCCGGAGATGTTCCCTGGTTGACTCCCTGCAAAACCGCTTCGTCAACAGCCATGTTCATCACCCCGCACAGCGGCTGATCTACCAGAATTCGCAATGGTTGTTGTTCGTTCATAACTACTTTCGTGAATTGTTCGTTTTGCGCAGGCTAATTTGGGCATGATAACTGCTGCGGACGAACGGCCCGGCCGCCACATGTGAAAAACCCATCTGCTCAGCCTGCTTTCGTATCTGATCGAATTCCCCAGGCTGATAAAACTTATGCACCGGCCGATTATTTTTACCTGGCCGTAGATATTGGCCGATCGTTACCATCTCCACGCCCGCATTGTGCAGATCCCCCAGGGTTTCGACAATTTCTTCATCAGTTTCGCCCAGTCCCAGCATAAAACCACTTTTGATAACGCCTTTGCCTTCGCGCTTGGCCATATAGCCCAGCACCTTCAGCGACCGATCATAGTCAGCTCCGCTGCGGATTTCCGGCGTCAATCGCCGCGTAGTTTCAATATTGTGATTGAACACATCCGGCTGCGCCTGGCAAATAACATCAAGGCATCTCCTCTCACCCATAAAATCGGGCGTCAGCACTTCAATGGTTGCTTCGCGACTGCTTTGCCGTATCGCCCGGATCGTCTGCGCGAAATGCTCAGCCCCGCCATCGGCCAGGTCGTCCCGCGTAACCGAGGTAATTACCACGTGCCCAAGGCCGAGTTCCTTTACTGCCTGCGCCACCCGTTGCGGCTCATCTTCCTCCAGCGGTTCGGCCTCACCGTGGGGCACTTTGCAAAACTGACAATTGCGCGTACACACCTCACCCATTATCATAAACGTCGCCGTCCCTGCCGAATAGCACTCACCCCGGTTTGGACACCCCGCGCCCTCACACACCGTCGCCAACCCAAGCTCACTCAGCACCCGGCTGACATGCTCGAACTTGGCGCCACTCGCCACCGGCCGCTTGAGCCATCCCGGAAGCCGCCGGGTCGGCATATTTTCTTGATCGTTTTTCGCCATGACCACATTGTATGAAATTATCCTTGTTATGTCAAAAGCCCCTCGCTTCTTACAATGCGAGTTTTCTCTGTGAATTCAGGGTTTATATGTTTTGCTAAAGCGGTATAATGAACCGCATGGACAGAGCGCACCTGCGATTACTGGACGCCAATTTCAACCGTGCCCGCGAGGCGCTGCGGGTCATGGAGGACTGCGCCCGTTTTCTGCTCGACGATTCGCACCTGTCCGCCCTGGCCAAGCAACTCCGCCACGATCTCTGCCAATGTATCGCTCAGATACCCGCCGAGCAGCTTTTGGGGGCACGCGACATCATCGGCGACGTTGGCACTTCCATCAGCACCGCCGATGAGATCGCCCGACCCGGCCAAACAGCCGTACTTCAGGCCGCCGCCAAACGCCTGACCGAGGCCCTGCGATGCCTGGAAGAATACAGCAAAATCGAGACCCCGCAAATCGCTCGCGAATTTGAAAAGCTGCGCTACCGCGCCTACGACCTCGAAAAGCGTATTCTATTGCGGACCGACCCCTCCAACCGCCTCGGGCGGGTGCGATTATACGTCCTGCTGACCGAGAGCCTTTGCCGCCTGCCTGCCATGGAAACGGCCGAACAAATTCTCGCCGGCGGCGCCGATTGCATCCAATTGCGCGAAAAGGACAGAACCGACGCCGAACTGCTCGAATTAGCCTGCAAAATCGCCCAGCTTTGCCATCAGGCCGGCGCCTTGTTTATCATGAATGATCGACCGGACCTAGCCGTTCTCGCCGGTGCCGACGGCGTTCATTTAGGCCAACACGACCTTACCGTTGACCAGGCTCGCAAAATAGTTTACCCGCGTATGATCGTCGGCAAAAGCACCCACTGTCTCACCGAGGCCCGCTCGGCCATGATTCAAGGCCCCGATTACCTTGCCGTCGGCTCCGTTTTTCCCAGTCCCACCAAACCGCAGGTAACCACTTGTGGCCTGCAATTAATCAGGGACATCCGCCGGCTTTATCCCGGCCCGCTGATCGCGATAGGCGGCATAACCCACCAAAACGCCGCCGATGCCATCACCGCCGGCGCTACCGCCGTCGCCGCCTGCCACGCCATCCTGACCGCCGATTCCCCACGCGCCGCCACCGCCGCCATCAAACAAAACTTACCCACCTGACTGTCAATTCCCTTAACACACACTATCTGACCACTTAACTTTCATAAGCAACACACAAGAAAAAGTGCGACACGTAGAGCCGCGTAAGCGAAATCGTACAGGGAGAGGAAAATTGCAATATCAGTCGGAGGGGGAAAGACGCAAAAGCACGATCTGGTTATATGAACCTAGTCGCATCCTTGGTCCCCACGTTCCGGTTCCACTGGAGACGAAGAGGGAGCAAACACCGTTTCTGTAAAGACCTTTTATGTAAGGGTTTTTTAGACGCACGAAGTAGTTGAAAGGAAATATCTGGCCGGAATGGGTGTGGCCGGAGAGCATAAGGTCGATTCCAGATTTGGAGGTGGCCTCAAAACCCTGGGGGCGATGATACATGAGAATATTATATTTCGCAGGATCAATGGAGAGTAGTCGCAGTTGCTCGGCGACTTGATTACTGTTGTGACTGTCGTCGATACCGATAAGATTGATGTCCCTGAACGTTGTGGTTTCGTTGCGCAGTGGTTTTACCTTGGTGGTACTGATAAGGGCCATTGCCTTTTCCATTCCGAAGTAGTTTTCGTGATTGCCGGTGACAAAAAAAACAGGGGCAGTGAAGCCGTTTAGCGGAACCAGGGCCTCGGCGGTTAAGGGACGGTGAGAATCGAGAAAGTCACCGGTGATCACAACGAGGTCGGGATGAAGGGCGTTGGTGGTTTCGACTATGCCCGACAGAAAAGCGGTCGAGGTCGAACCCAGATGAATATCGGAGAGTTGGACAATATTCATACTTACCGGTGCATCGATATCCACCCTGACAACTTTGAGCATGTATGCGTTTATCATCGAATAGACGGTAAGAATAAAAGTGACGGCAAGAATGGCCCATCCGCCGATACTCTTTGGCAGAGAGAAGATAAGATTTATTATTTCAAAAACCACAAGACAGCAGAGGAGCAAAAAGCCAACTCCCATCCACGTGGCGGCAATGTGGTAGAATATCTTTGTAAGAGTGTTTGCGAAGGTTCTTTCAAGAATGGCGGCAAGGAGGTAAGAAAAAGTGCAGATAACAAGAAGAACGTAGAACAAGATATTAACTTTGAGAGAAAAAAGGCTAAAGAGACGGCGAAGAACATAGAAATTGATAAGGCAATAGACACTTAGAAAGATGACGACAAACACAATAACCTCTTTTTCCTGCTGAAATTATTCATCTGCACCCATAGTCAGCTTTCTTAGTTTTTTTAACCCAATTTTCATTCAGCAGGGCCTGTTCTGACTTCGCGTATAAGCAATACACAAAAAAAAACAAAATCGCATTAAATCATACATTGCATATAGCAAAAGCATTTTTCAGACCCTGCAGTGCAGGGCGGGTCGGAATGAATTCATGCGAAACGTAGCCCTTATAGCCGCTTTGGGCGATGGCTTCCATGACGGCCCTGTAATTGATCTCCTGTGTGTCGTCAATTTCGTTGCGGCCCGGCACCCCGGCGGTGTGATAGTGACCGATGTAATCCTTGTGCTCTCGGATGCGCCGGATGATATCGCCGTCCATGATCTGAACGTGATAGATGTCGAACAAGAGCTTCAGCCGGGGCGAACCGACCTTTTTGATGATCTCTATACAGTACTCGGTATGGTCCCCCTGATACCCCGGATGTCCCTTCATTTCCGCCGGATCGCGACTGTTGAGTATCTCCAGGCAAAGATTCACGCCTTTCTTCTCCGCGTGACCGATGATCTTTTTATACCCGCTGACACAATTTTCGATGCCCTCTTGCGGACTTATGGTCCCGGCTTCGGTTTCGGCAAAACCAGTAAAAGTTATCACGTTCGGAAAACCGGCCTCGGCATTGTTATCGATGGACTTGTGAATTTTATCAATGCACATTGGCTGATAGGCGGGATTATTCATCCCCTGGACAAACGTATGACTGCTTGTAAGGCCGCATATCAGCTCGTATTTTTTGAGAATGTGCCAATCCTCGGGTTCGATCAATTCCAGGGCCTTAAAACCGAGTTGTTTGGCGATTCGACATATTTGTTCGACATCCCAGTACTTCTGGTAACACCAGTAGGTAATTGATTGGTTGATGCGTTTTTCTTTGGGGCAACTCGATTCGCCGGAATCAGCTATGCGATCAACAGACCTCGAACATCCCATTGAGACCATTCCTGCCGCCGTACAGCCGGCCGCTCCCATCAGCAGTTCCCGACGTGTAATCTTATCCCTTTTCACAGGCATTATTAGTAATCCTCTCAGTTAGTTGGTGCTGGATCAATTGCTGATCCGGATTGGTCCATTAAATCATCGATGCTGATTCTGTAATCGCAGGGCTTCATACCCTTTTTGAATTTACCGAAACCGAAATTACTGGGTTGGTATTTGCCCACTAAATCGACTTTGGCTCGATCCGGAATCTTATCCTCCATCTCCAGGCACCAATAGCACGCATTCACAAAAAGGCGACGCAACCCTTCACTCTTAAAGTCGGTCGCGGCCCCCATCGTGGTGGTGAAAACGCGGGCCTTCTTTCCTTTCTCGCCTGTGTAGGTCTTTATCCATGCGATAGGCATCAGTTCCTTATCCATGTTCGCCGGGCTGTCAGGCGTCATTCCTTTGAGTACCCTGCCCATGACCACGGGATCGCTGTCGCCGCTTAAGGTATTGACTTTATAAACATCCGTCGTCCCCCAGATGTCCTGGCATCCACGAACTATGGGATGGTCCCTCTTTTCTTCGGGAATTACGCCCCGGGTGCTTTCACTTCCATGCTCGCCGTGATGTGCAACCCACGTTTCACCCAGGACCTGTCGCCCGAACCCACCTTCGAACTGCCCGGTTCCCGATCCGTATTTGAAATAGGGGCTTTCTCTATTCTTTCTGTATAAGAAAGCATGCGTTGCCGTCCTGACCCCAATGATTGGTTTGCCGGAGTTGATGTAATCAACGATGTATTTCATCTGCTCATCGGGCAGCTCGCGGAATCGGGTAAAGACAACCATCAGGTCCGCCGTCTCCAGTGCCTCCAATCCGGCAATGTTGTCAAGTATGATCGGATCTATCTGTCCGGTTTTATTGTCCAGGGCAAATAGCACGCTGCACTTGAAACCGTGACGGATGGCCAGTATCTTCGCCATCTGGGCCATGGCTTCTTCTGAGCGGTACTCTTCATCGCCTGTTACAAAGACGATATGCTTACCTGCGCCCGGTCCCTTAAAGCCGTCATAGACGACCTGCCGCTCCTGGGCCCATGCGCCGGGCATTCCCGGGCATATTATCCCAACCATCAGCATAATGCACAATGATACCAGTGGCCGTTTTGTGAACTCCATTGTTATGACTCCCCTCTTTGCCATCTATTCGCTTTTAAACAGTTCGCCGACATTGACATTTTCCCGCTCTTTTTCGCTGATCTCAAATAGTCTTTTACGCTCGTAGCGCATCATGGAGGCGACAATATTGCTGGGGAACATCTCCAGGGCATTGTTGTAGTCGGTAACGGCGGCGTTATAGGCCCGCCGAGCGGCGGATATCTGTTCTTCGATCTCGTTCATGGCTCCCTGAAGTTGCAGAAAATTCTGGTTGGCCTTGAGATCGGGATAATTCTCCACCGCCACCATAATGCCACCGAGCATACCAGACATCTTATTATCAAGATCGACCCTTTCGTCATCGGTTAACTTACCGGAAACAGCCTTGGCCCGCAGTTCGGTAATCTCGGTAAGCGTACCCCTTTCGTGTTTCATATAGGTCTTGACCGTAGAAACCAGGTTGGGGATCAGGTCGTATCGCTTTTTCAGCAGGGCATCGATACTGCCGAACACATTAAGCACCTGGTTTTTCTTGCCGACCAGGCTGTTATAAATCAGGATCGGAATTCCAACAACGATCACCGCCACAACAATAACTACAATCAACATGGTCATGATGGTCATGGTTTAGTCTCCTTATATTAACCGTCTGACAGTTTACAGTACGGACTTGGTTCGGCAGGCTCGCCACAGCAAAGTCCATCCTGCGTTTTCCTTATTTTGCGAACGCTGATTTTATTTGCTCAATGGTTACTCCCAGTGTTTTCTCGGCGATAGCGTCCAGGTCTGCTTCCGGGCCTTGCAGATGGAAAGTACGATGTATGTGCGTTATAGTTTCGCCGGGCTTTAAAGCGGCCGCTGGTGAAGATGATTCCAGTTCATAGAACGGGCCGAGCTGATCGGCGCCTGGTTCGGGCGGGCCGTCGTTGTATGAATTTACCACATCGCCCTTGTAAGGCTCATCGTGGATTTCCCACAGGGAATTTACATAATCGGTAGCGCCTTCGGGTTTGTCGTACTGGACAATGGTCAGAGCCTGATTGGCCGGGTCGTAGCTACCCAGGATATTTTTGGCCCGGGCGGGCGAAAGGCCGATCTTGCCACGGCTTTGCCCATCACCCTTAAAGAAGATCGAGCCATCCTTGACGACCAGTCTGTCAGCGGAAATCTTGCCAAAATAAACATCATTGACGATCGGACCCAACTCGGCTTCCGGGCCGGTATTAAATGGAGCCACAACCGTTGTCGTCGGCGACGGATTGTACATGCCCAGTATCCAGATCGATAGCAGACCTGTTTCTTTTTGCCAGGCGTTATCGCCGGTGTTGGTCATCATGTTTTTTGACTGATAGGTAACCATATTGACGATTGAGGCTGGTTTAACGCCCAGCAAATCGGCCGCGTCCTCGCGATCCAGTACGCGAATTTCCCGATCCACACGAAGCTTGAGCGTAATACCGGAATAGTTGGTCAGCTCCATATCCTTCCTGAAGACTGCCTGGTTCTCAGTTTTCGAGGCTACATCAAAAGGAATCGTGTCGATCTGGGCCGGGGTGTGCCAGTGCTCGAAGTCAAACGGGTCGCCTTTCTTAAAGAATATCGAAAATTGCCCTCCTTCCGGGCCGATCCAGAAACGATCCTCGCCCCCGAAAGCATGGATATGTTCCTGTTTTTCGCCGGAAGCAAAAAGTTTATGGTTAATCCAGCCGAAGCTCAGCCCTTCCGCACCAGCGGCGGTACTGGTCATCACCCGCCCCTGCAGCGCCGGCATAACCGCGATCCGCCCCTTGCCGGTAGAGTCCGACAAGACGATTACATCATTATATTTTTTGAGAAATTCCAGATTGTACTTGAATGTGCTTTCCGTTTTGCTCGTAGCCATTTTGGGGGTTCCTGTTTTGGGTGCGGTTGGGGTCTCATCCCGGCAACCTGTCAACATTAAAACACTCATCACAATTGTCAGAAATACATTTGGCTTCATAGCTTCTTACCTCTCTTTCATGGTATGAGGTGTGTTAAGATATCGCCGGCGACCTGCGGCCGACTCCACACCAAGCGTGTCCACTTAGGTCACACATTAAAACGAAAATTGATAATATCGCCGTCCCGGACGGGATATTGTTTGCCTTCGAGACGCACCTTGCCGGCGGCCCTGGCGGCTTTCATATCGCCGGCAGCGGCAAAATCGTCGAAGCTGATGGTCTCTGCACGGATAAAGCCGCGCTGTATATCCGTGTGAATAGCGCCGGCGGCCTCGACAGCCGGGCATTCGGACGACACCGTCCAGGCCCGCACTTCATCGCTACCCACGGTAAGAAAGGAAATAAGGTGTACGGTGCGATAGCACATGCGTATCAGCCGATCACGGGCAATTTCTTTGAGCCCTATATCCTCAAGAAAAACGCTTCTTTCGTCAGGATCGAGCACGGCAAGATCCGCTTCCAACGAGGCCGATAGTACCAACACTTCACCGCCGGCCTGTTCGTTCGTCAGGGACGACGGGAAATTGACCTTGTCCTCATTGACATTCAAAACCACCAGAACCGGTTTCATTGTAAGAAAACCGAAGCTGCGGACAAACTTTTCTTCTTCGGGTGACCCGATAACATCACTTAAGGGTTTGAGATTCTCCAGCGTATCACTATAGCGGCGCATCAACTCAAGTTCATGCATATCGTCTTTTTGCGTTTTGGTCGGTTTGGTGATGGCCTTTTCGAGCTTTTCAATCCGATTGGCTACCGATTCGAGATCGGCCAAGAACAGCTCCGTTCTAAGCTCATCGACATCACCAGCCGGATCGATGCGGTCACGATACTTGGCAACCGCTTCATTTTCGAAGTTGCAAACTACCAATACCAGCATATCGTACTGCCGCGCCTGGGCGATAACCCGGCGAGCGTCATGGCGGCTAGGCTCATCGAGAAAACTCAAACCGGGCAAATCCAGGAATTCTATGGTCGCCGGCGTCGTTTTTTTCGGCTTATAAATATCCGTCAGCACATCCAGGCGATGGTCCGGCACCTTAACGACAACCTTGTCCGCCTGATGGGCCGAACCGGACTGCGAATGAACATGCCCCCCAGTCAGCGCGGTAAACAAACTCGACTTGCCCGACTGCGTCAATCCGACTAGTGCTATCTGCATGGCCACATCTCCTGAATCTGCTGTATCTCTGCCGGACAGAACCTCTCTGGTCTCGGCAAAACGGGCTGTCCCTGCCTGTTGTCTCCATATACCTGCCACAGACATAATCGCCTCTTGACGAAGTTTTGTCAAGCCCCTGTCAGACCTCTTGCCAGAGAGTCCCTTTATCCCGCCCGACCGCCCCAACAGCCCAATACGAGTAATATCGACCAATAAAATCTTTTTTCTTTTCGGGACAAACTCAAAACGGGACTATCGCCGGCAACGATATCGCGGCGTAACGTCTTGACGTTGATAGACTTATGCAAATTATATCGCTCAAGACAGGTTGTGAGCGGGAAAAACTTTTTCCACATCTTTTGCCTTGACATAACCACCCACAAAGCGTATTCTGTCAGTTCTGGAAACCACTATAGGGCGTTTGTGTACATAGGTTTATGTAATAAAGTTTTTTGGAGGATTTATTTTGGATAACACTATAGTCCGCGAATTAGTTGACGCGGGCGTGCACTTTGGACATCGTTGCGGGCGCTGGAACCCGAAAATGAAACCGTACATTTTCTGCTCCCGCAACTCAATCCATATTATTAATGTTAAAGAGACCATCAAAGGACTGCTACGGTCAAAGAAGTTCCTTGCTAGCGTGGTCGCTTCTGGAAAAGATGTTCTGTTTGTCGGGACAAAACGTCAGGCACGTCAACCCATCGTCGAACAATCAGGCCGCTGCCAAATGCCGTACGTTTCGGAACGATGGCTCGGTGGTACGCTGACCAACTTCGCTACCATCCGCAAAAGGCTCGTCCGATTGGAAGAACTCGAAGCTATGGACGAAAAAGGGCTAATGGCCGCCCAGAGCAAAAAGATGGAATCGACACTCCGCCGCGAAATGCGCAAGATCAAACGAAACCTCGAAGGCATTCGCGAGATGAACAAACTGCCGGGCGCCCTGATAATAATCGATGCCCGACGTGAGCACCTGGCGATCGCCGAGGCACGAAAACTCAAAATTCCAACGATCTGTCTTTTGGATACCGACTCTGATCCCGATCTGGTGGATATCCCGATACCGGGCAACGACGATGCAATGCGCGTGATAGGTATCGTTACATCACAATTAACTAATTCGATCCTCGAAGGCAAATCAGAATATAAAGCTGCCATGGAAACAGCCGAAGCGACGGAAGCAACTCACCGTGTTCGCTCCCGCCGCGTTTCAACCGCCCAGGCCGCTGAACAAATAATACAGGAACCGGCAAACCTGGAAGTGGCTCCCAGGAAAGATACTCCCAAAACCACCAGCCGCAAGGCAACCTCGGCGCCAACTCCCCCGGAACCAGCCGACGCTGGTGGAACCGACCAGGCCGGCAGCCCCAAATAGATTACCTGATACGTAACAACCTGATCTCGCTAAAGTTGGATTGAGCACAAAATCATAAAAGGAAAAAGGAGTCTATACAGAATGGCCCAGATTACTGCGACAATGGTAAAGCAACTGCGTGACCGGACCGGTCAGGCAATGATGGATTGTAAGAAAGCATTGACCGAAACCGACGGCGACATAGAAAAAGCCATTGATCTGCTGCGAAAAAAAGGCATGGCCGTCCTCGACAAAAGGGGCGAAAGAGAAACCAAAGAAGGTAAAGTGGTTGGTTTGCTCAGCCAGAACGGCAAAGTAGCGGTTTTGGCCAGCCTGTGCAGTGAAACAGATTTCACCTCAAAAAACGAACTGTTCCAGAAAATCGCCCAAACCATTGCTCAGGGGCTGCTCGGAGCTTCTGCGACGCCGGATTCTGCCGAGGAGCTAGGTAAACTAAAAACGTCCGACGGGAAAAAACTCAGCGATGTGGTTAACGATATCGTCGGCCAGACCGGCGAAAAAATAACCATCGGACCGTTCACCAGATTTGACCTGGATGGCCCGGGACTGCTCCACTGTTACGTACATTTCAACGGCAAAATCGGAACACTCGTACAAATCGACACCGAAAATGAACAGGCGGCTTCCGCCAAAGCAACAAAAACCTTTATCAGCGACCTGGCTATGCACATAACCGCTACCAATCCCACAGCGGTTCGCGCCGAAGAAATCGATCCGGAACTGGTCGAGCGGGAAAAAGAAATCGCCAGATCGCAGGTAGTCGGCAAACCGGAAAATATGATCGAAAAAATCGTAAACGGCAAATTGGACAAGTGGTATAAGCAGGTTGTTCTATTGCAACAGCCTTTTGTTAAGGATGACAGTAAAACGGTCTCGCAATTAGTCGATGAGATAAGCAAGGCCGTCGGCGGAAAGCTTACCATTAAACGATTCTATCGTTTACAGATTGGTTAGTACCGTAGTTTTACAAAAACGCCTTAATGGGGCAATATAACCATGGCGGATTTGAAGTACAAACGGATACTGCTTAAGATCAGCGGAGAAGGGCTCAGCGGTACAGGCGGTTTCGGTCTGGACCCCGATGACCTCAATTCCGTTGCCGCCCAGATTGTCGAACTAGCCAAAATGGGTGTACAACCGGCGGTTGTGGTCGGAGCCGGTAATTTCATCCGGGGCGCCGTTCTAAGTGGCAAAACTCCCATTCAACGGGTATCCGCCGATCACATGGGTATGCTCGCCACGGTCATTAATGCCCTGGCTTTGCGGGATACGCTGGAAGATCAGGGTGCCCCGGCTCGGGTCCTTTCAGCAATCAAAATGACCGGCATCTGTGAACCTTTCGTCCGGGACGCAGCCATCGAACACCTCCGGAACGGCCGGGTAGTCATCCTGGCAGGGGGTACGGGTAATCCTTTTTTTACCACCGATACCTGCGCCGCGCTTCGAGCCTTGGAGATTCAGGCCGACGTACTGGTAAAAGCCACTAAGGTTGACGGCGTTTATTCAGCCGATCCAGTCCGCGACCCCAACGCAAAAAAATACGACAAACTCAGCTATACGGAAGTGTTGCAACATGACCTGCGAATCATGGACCATACAGCTATTTCCCTCTGTCGGGAAAACAAAATCAATATCCTCGTATGCAACTTAATGAAACCCGGCACCGTAAAACGCGTGGCCCAGGGTGAAAAAATCGGAACGTTGATTACAACCTAACCGTGAGGTCCTTATGAACAGCGAAGAAATTACCCTGGAAGCGGAAACCAAAATGGAAAAAGCCGTGGACTTCTTACACGATGAATATCGCGGCATACGCACCGGCCGGGCTTCTACCGCCCTGGTGGATAACATTAAAGTTGACTATTACGGCTCGCCCACACCGTTAAAGCAATTGGCAAATATCACGGCACCGGAGCCTAATCTCATTATTATCAAGCCCTTCGACACTTCTATTATCAAAGATATCGATAAAGCGATCCTGGCCTCGCCGGTAGGCATAACCCCAAATAGTGACGGACGAATAATTCGCCTGGCCGTACCCGCCCTGTCGGGCGAAAGGCGGGGGCAGTTGAGTCAACAGGTAAAGCAGATGGCCGAACAGACACGGGTCAGTATCCGCAATATTCGACGCGATGCCAACAAGCACATCGAGCAGGAACAAAAAGACAAAACTATCACTGAAGACCAACGCGACGAATCTAAAAAGGAAATGGACGAATCGACCAAAAAATACATAAGCCAAATCGACGAGTTGCTCAAAGCCAAGACCGATGAGATCATGGAGATTTAACCAGACCGACAGAAACTTGTTTTCATGCCTTGCCACACCGGGAAACATCCTGTCGAACCACTGTTCCTGACGCCCCCGCTAGAAAACCCACAATCCCATACCCGCGACCCGGCAATCTCCTCCCTGTCATTCCCGCCCCCCTCTGTCATTCCCGCGAAAGCGGGACACGAAGCGAAGCCCAGAGCCGCGATAGCGAATCCATCTTCCTCCCCATCAGTACCTTCCATCACTTCCTGTCACAATACACCCGCCAGCGCACCAATCTCTTCCTCACGAACAATTGTCACCCCCGCGAATGCGGGGGTCCATCTTCCGCCCACCTCGTGCCTTCCATCACTCACTGTCACAGCACATCCGCCAACTCCCCAATCTCTTCCTCGCTCAACGCATAATTATATATCCGAACATCATCCAGCAGACCAACGGACCCATCTAAAGAAATCAAGACATCCATCCCGACAGCGGTATCGATTGCCTGGCTGCCAAGGCTGATGGTGGTATTTTCCTGCCCGCCATCTACATAAAGCAGTATATCTTCAACTTTCACATCCTCTTTATCCGGCAGCACAATAGCTACATGATGCCATGTATTATCATTTATAACCGTACCACCAACAACGCTCCCGCCAACCACAGCGGCTCGCAGTTTGCCCTCAGCGTTAATCACATTAGACCATAGCCCGCCGTTGATTCCTAGCGTACCCCAACGCACAATCGAGAATGTCGATCCATTTGGCTCAGTCTTTACCCATGCGGTTACGGTTCGCGGATTCGACCCGCTAATACCTTTGTAACCTTCGATCTCAACATAATCACCAACCCCGTCAAATTCCAGCGCCCCGCCAATCCTGCCACCACCCGGCCGCCAC
>Ga0315290_10000694_pt1 | contig 22348 bp, 19 predicted proteins | sample YL17G12_0_MG_FD_203627 | JGI IMG/M metagenome (GOLD analysis project Ga0315290, IMG submission 203627) | Sediment microbial communities from Yellowstone Lake, YNP, Wyoming, USA - YL17G12_0 | ecosystem: Environmental > Aquatic > Freshwater > Lake > Sediment | place: USA: Wyoming | collected... | reverse complement strand
CGGAATTTAAGGACGTCCACAACCGTCTTAAACAATGTCTTGATTTTAGTCTGATGGCAAACAATCAGATTGCAATAGCATATTCAAGAGGCGTTATTTCTATGTGCTATCAATTTGAGGGAAAGATGAATCCTGCTCATCAATTTGCACAAGAGACATTGACGCTGGCCAAAGAAACAGATGATGCCTATATCAAAGGGATGGCTTACGCCAATTATGGTGCGTCTTGTTATTACAAGGGATTATTTGATGAGGCAAAAACCCATCTCTTAGAATTTGTTTCTTCATATGAGAAATCGAATTCCATCGGCTGGATTGCATGGGCTTATGCAAACTTGGGATCTATGTATCTTGATTTGAGAGAATATGATGATGCAGTGAATTGTTTCAAAAAAATAATTTCAATCATGGAAGACGCACGTTTTATGCCTTCTATAATTAGACTGTTTCAAACATGCCTAGTGAGAGTGAAAGTGTTAAGGAATGATCGGGATATCGAAGTAAGTGAATTATTTGCAGGCTATCAAAACAATAAACTCACGTTTTGTGAAGGTTGGATGGCCAGAAATATAGGAGACATCCTGTTACATATAGACGATGATCACCTTTCGGATGCGGAGGGCTGGTTTCAGAAGGCCATCGAAGCAGACACGAGAAACGGATTTAGGTGGCAGTTGGCGACGGACCACGCCTGTTATGCAGACTGGTTCAAGAAGAAAGGTGATCTTCAAGGAGCGAAGGATCAGCTTACCAAGGCCATCGATCTCTTCAGGGAATGCGGCGCCGATGGGTGGGTGGAGCGGACGGAGAAGACTTTGATTGAACTTTCATGATAACAATTTCCTACCGACGCCATCCACCTCTTTGAAGAATGCGAGGCCGATATGTTCCTGAAACAGGCCAAAGAAGCATTAGCAGCTTTGGGTTAAAAATTTCCGTCGCACAGAAAAAAGCATATCAAATACGTGCGTGGCAAAACAGCTTGACAGATCAGATGCTTGGTGTTAGAGACGCCTTATGAAAGAAATCATTTCACACAATGAAACAAAATACATTAAAAGGCGAATCGCTCCGAAAATCAGGGAGATCGTGGAGAAATTCCCTGTTGTCGTCATTACCGGGGCAAGGCAAGTGGGTAAGAGTACCTTGCTGAAGAACGAATTCCAGGATTTTACCTACCTCACGATGGATGATTTTGCCCTGAGGGAAAAGGCACGCCTCGATCCCCATTCTCTCTGGAAAGACAGCGAACGGGTTGTGATTGACGAGGCGCAGAAGCTGCCACAAATTTTCGACGCGATTAAAATGGCGGTAGACGTTTCCAAACGCCGCCGGAAATTTGTTCTCTCGGGGTCATCGAATCTCTTGCTCATGAAAAAGGTCACGGAGACACTCGCCGGCCGGGCGCTTTATTTTGAACTACTACCCATGACCTTTGGCGAGGAAACAGGATTCCTGAAAGCGGAACACTTCCTGAAATTATGGGACAAGGATTACGATCAGGCGGAACAAGCGGTTGGCGCGCATGATCCCTTACCCCTGATGCTTCGAGGGTTCATGCCCCCGCTTCTTGGTGTAACGGAAGAGCGTGATATTCTGTACTGGCTGGAAGGGTATGTGAGAACGTATCTGGAGAGGGACCTGCGGGAATTGACACAGGTAGAATCCCTTGTTGACTTCAGGAAGGTAATGCAGGGACTTGCGCTTCGCACGGGCCATACGTTGAATCAAGCCGATATTGCTCGCATGAGCGGCGCCAGCCACGCGACAACCCACCGTTATATAAAAATACTTGAGATATCCAACATCATTCAAAGGATACCGGCTTATGCCGTCAACAGAAACAAGCGCCTCGTAAAATCGCCGAAAATTTTTTATGTCGATCCTGCTATCAGCATCTTTCTTGCCGGTTATCACGACGCAGAGTCTCTGATGAAGAGCAGGGAACTGGGGCATTTTTTTGAGACACTGGTGTATCTTCATGTTCGAGCGCTTTGTGAACTTGTCACCCCCAAGGCAGGTCTCTATTACTGGCGTACCGTATCCGGCAGAGAAGTTGATCTGGTGATCGAACGCGGACGTCGCCTTCTCGCAATAGAGATAAAACATACCTCCAATCCTACGGCGTACGACATCAAGAACCTTCTGGAATTTATGAACGAGTATCCGGAAACCATCAGGGGCGTTCTGGTGCATGGTGGTGACAGCATAAAATGGCTGCATTCTAAAGTCATTGCCGTGCCGTGGTGGTGGCTGGATATATAACACACTGCATTTAATGGGATCAGACCATGAAGTGCTCAAAATGTAATATTGATAATCCTGATGGCGTTAAGTTCTGTGGAGAGTGCGGGACCAAATTAGAAAAAGTCTGTCCGAAGTGTAATTATTCCAATCCGCCTCAATTCAAATTCTGCGGCGACTGCGGCCACAACCTTACCATTCCCTCCGAACCCACACGCAGAGAACTTTCTTTTGATGAGAAGATTGAGAAGATTCAAAAATACCTTCCTGCCGGCATCACCGAGAAGATCCTCTCCCAGCGTGACAAAATCGAAGGGGAACGAAAACAAGTAACCGTCATGTTCTGCGACATGAAGGGTTTTACTCCCCTCGCTGATAAACTCGGCCCTGAAGAAATGTATAGCATGATGGATCAGGTCTACGAGATTCTCATCCACAAAGTCCACGACTATGAAGGAACTGTCAATGAGATGACTGGGGACGGGGTCATGGCCTTATTTGGAGCCCCCATAGCCCTGGAAGATGCCCCACAGAGAGCTATAAGATCTGCCATGGCCATCCATCGGGAGATGACAAGGTTCAATGAGAAGGTAAGGCAGGAAAAGGGAGATATCCCACCCCTCAAGATGAGAGTAGGTATCCATACCGGCCCTGTTGTGGTAGGCACCCTTGGCAACGACTTGAGAGTAGAATTCAAAGCAGTCGGGGATACGGTTAATCTGGCCTCCCGCATGGAATCCCTTGCCGAACCGGGAACTACTTATGTCTCTGATGATACCTTCAAGCTTACCGAGGGCCTGTTCCGTTTTGAGGCTTTGGGAGAAAAAGAGATCAAGGGAAAGGAGAAGCCCCTTAAAGTTTACCAGGTCATAGCCCCCAGCAGCAGAAGAACCAGATTCGATGTGAGCGCGGAAAGAGGCCTGACGCCATTTGTGGGAAGGGAACGGGAACTTGAGCTCCTCCTCGATGGTTTTGAGAGGTCCAAGGAAGGCCGGGGCCAGGCCATCTCCATCATATCCGATGCAGGTATCGGTAAATCAAGACTCCTCTATGAGTTCCGCAAGGCCGTGACCAATGAATATGTCACCTTCCTGGAAGGGAGATGTCTTTCCTACAGCCGCAATGTGGCCTATCATCCTGTAGTCGATGTATTGAAAGCCAACTTTGATATTCAGGATAACGATACTGACCAGGAGATAAGAGAAAAGGTCACCAGAGGTCTCCAGTTCATGAAGGTTGATGAGGCCTCAACACTCCCCTATCTATTAGAACTCCTCTCCCTGAAGGAGAGCGGCATTGACAAGATCCCCATGAGCCCGGAGGCCAGAAAGGACAGAACATTAGAAGCCCTCAAGAGGATTGTTCTCAAAGGATCAGAACTCCGACCTCTCATCATGGCGGTAGAAGACCTCCACTGGATGGACAGGAGCTCCGAGGATGCCTTCAAGGACCTACTGGAGAGCATCTCCGCAGCGAAGGTATTCCTTATCTTCACTTACCGTCCCGAGTTCATCCATACCTGGGGAAGCCGCTCCTACCACAGCCAGGTCACACTGAACAAACTCTCCAACCGTGAATCCCTGGCCATGGCAACCTACATGCTTGGCACCCCGAACATCGACAGAGACTTGGAAGACATGATCCTGCAAAAGACAGAGGGTATACCCTTCTTCCTTGAGGAGTTCATAAAGTCGCTCAAAGACCTCAAGGTCATCGAGAAAAAAGACCACACCTATCAACTATCAAAGGACATCCAGAAGCTCACCATCCCTTCCACGATCCAGGATGTGATAATGGCACGGGTGGACAACCTTCCCGAAGGGGCAAGAGAAGTTCTGAGAACAGGTTCTGTAATCGAGAGGGAGTTCAGCTATGATCTGATTAAGAGGGTGACAGGTCTTCCAGAAAAGGAGCTTCTATCCCATCTCTCCACATTAAAAGATTCCGAACTCCTTTTTGAAAGAGGCATCTATCCCGACTCTGCCTACATCTTCAAACATGCCCTAACAAGAGAGGTAGTCTACGATTCCATACTGACCAAGAAGAAAAAGCAGCTCCACGAGAAAATCGCCGGCATCATGGAAGACATTTATAAAGACGATATCTGTTACCATTATGGAGTTCTCTCCGGTCATTGCATTGCCAGTGAGAATTACGAGAAGGGGGCGGAGTATACGAGGCTGGAGGCCAAGAAATACCATAAGGCGGGATCGTACAGGGATGCAGTCTCGTATGCGAAAAAGAGCATCGCATGTTTGGAAAGACTGCCTCAGACTGAACATATCCAGAAGAAGATCATTGATACTAGGGTCATGCTTTCCTCATATTATCTTAGTCTGAATTATCACTTTGAAGCAAAAGAAGCCGTTGAACCCATTGTCGATTTAGCAGTAGGCCTAAATTATTATAAAAGGATGCCCGGTATATATACCGCCATAGGCGTCTACAACATTTGTGTAGAAGAAGATTTTTCAAAAGGAGTTCCTTATTTAAAAGAAGTTTTTGAAATATCCTCAAAGGTGGGGGATTTTCTTGCTTTGTGGTTTGGAAACTACCAACTAGGTGCCACCATGTGTCACGATTACCAATTCAAAGAAAGTTTGGAGTATTTGCAGACGTCGCTGGATTTGAGTGTTATGGCAAATAACCTTATAGGAATATCCCATTTAAAGAGTGCTATTGCGATGAATTATTATCTTCAGGGCAAGACCGATCTGGCGTTACAGGTATGCACAGAGGCATTACATGCTGCAACAGAGAGCGGAGATATATTTGCAAAGCAGCCTGCATATACTAGTTATGGCGTAACTTGTTATTATAAAGGCCACTTAGATGAAGCGGAGAAGTATCTCCTGGAAGCACTGGCGTATAATGAAAAAACAATTCAACCTGCCTGGGGAGGATATGCGGCTGGATTTTTAGGATGGACATATCATGAAATGGGAAACTACGACAAGGCTAAAATATATCATCAGCAATGCGTTTCAATTTTGGAAGATGCAAGATTCCTCCCTTCCTGGCACAATTGTAATAAACTATGCGTGAAAAACAATAGGATTTTAAATTGCGAACCTAATATCGATATACACAAGCTTGGTGAATTGATTAAAGCGCATGAAAAAAACAGGCTTGCAATGAGTAAATCTTTCGAATCACGCTGCATTGGGGAGATCTTTTTAAACATCGATAATCAGCATATGTCGGAAGCGGAGACATGGATCAGGCGATCAATTGACTTTGACGTAATGCATGCCGTACCTTGGAACCTGGGCAAAGACTACGCCCTCTATGCCGAATGGTTCAAGAAGAAGGGTGACATTCAAGGGGCGAAGGCACAACTCACCAATGCCATCGACCTCTTCCGGGAATGCGGTGCTGATGGTTGGGTTACGAGAACGGAAAACACTCTGGCTGCGCTTTCGTGACAATAATTTCCTCCTGCGCCACTCATCTCTTTAAGAATTACTGTTGCGTCCCTTTAATAACTTGATTAATTGTCATTTCGAGTGAAACGAGAAATCCTAATGGATAAGTCAACATAAAAAGATATCTCCCTTCGGTCGATATGACAATAATTTATGAGACACGACACTACAGACCGATATCTTTCTTAAAGAGGCCAGGGAGATGTTGTTTGCCTTAAGGAAGCATCTCTTTTTAGTATACATGTGATAAAGTGAGTACATTTATATTTTGACATACATAATATATTTTGGTATACATATCTAAGAAGTAATACATGGAGGGGTTTATGGGTAAATCGGTCGTGACAACCAAAGGCCAAATAGTGATACCAGCCGTTTTGCGTCGTAAGTACGGTATTAAGAAAGGAACCATCATCAACTTGTTTGAGCGAAATGGTGAAATCGTCATCAAGCCTGTAACAGATAAGTACATCCAGAATATGGCGGGGATGACCGGAACAAAAGGGAGGCTCCTTCAAGCCTTGAAGAAAGAAAAGGCAAAGGAGCGTTCATTATGAAACCTCTCTTTCGTGTTCTGGATGCTTACAGTCTCATTGCGTATCTGGAGGGTGAGGCTGGCAAGGACAGGATGATTGAGATTATTCGAGATGCCAGAGACACAGGACGTGATCTTCTCCTCTCAGTTGTGAATTGGGGAGAGGTCTATTATATTACCCTCAGAGAAGCAGGCCTCAAGCGGGCTGAAGCTGTTTCGCATGTGATATCAACTCTACCTATTCAACTAATCCCTGCCGATTTAGATCTTGCCAAAAAGGCAGCGGAATTCAAAGCAAAAAAAAAGATGTCTTACGCAGATTGCTTTGCCGCCGCTCTGGCAAAGATGCGTAATGCAGAATTAGTCACGGGAGATGAAGACTTCAGGCAGGTCAAGGATGAAGTAAAGATTCTGTGGCTTCATGAATGAGCAGCCGTTGTGGAGAAGCTGTCTGAAATCTCCATTATGCGGATTTGAAAATATCGCAAAAGCCAAGTTCTGTAACGAAAGACTCTGCCTTTCCTGCCGGTCAAAAAATCAGCTCTGACAATCGAAGCTCTCCGCAGGCGCTTATATCAAAAGATAAGGGGCCAAGACTTTTCAAGCCTTGACCCCTCTTTTTTGCATTATGAACACTGCCTGGCTTTAGTGCGCTTCTTCCATGGCGCCGGCAATGTACATCATCGAGAGCAGCATAAAGACGAGAGTCTGGATTACGGAGATGAAAATCTTGAGGAAGAGAATCGGTATAGGTACGAGGAAAGGAGCCAACAGGAATAGCACGGCGACAACGATATGCCCACCCTCGATATTTCCGAATAATCGTACTGTGAGTGATACGGGCCGAACCAGGTGACTGACCAGTTCGATGAGAACCATCAGCGGCGTCAACCACCACACCGGTCCCATGAATTGTTTAACGTATTTGTATCCATGAACCTTGACTCCCATAAAGTGTGTCATGCAAAAAACCACAAGCGCCATGGAAAGGTTCGTGTTCAGATTGGCCGTGGGGGCTTCAAAACCGGGAACGAGTCCCAGGAGGTTGGATGTAAGAATAAAGAGTCCAATGGTCGCAATGAGAGGAAAGAATTTCCTTCCGTCATGACCCATCGTATCATTTATTAAAGCATCCAAACCACTGACGACAACCTCCATTACATTTTGAAATCTGGTCGGATAGATGTCCAACCGGCGTGTTGCCAGCAAAGAACAAAGAGCAAGCATGGCCATAACCAACCAGGTATACATAATGTGCGAAGCAATATAGTGGTTTTCAAGGAATGACAGGGAATGCATCTTTTATCTCGCCTCCTCAACACAATTTTTTTTTGAATATAACGCGACTGTGGTAATTACTATGGCAATTACTACTGTTGAAAGCCCAATCAGTAAGCCTATTATATCAACAATATCTCCGGTAATAATAAAATACAGGGCGATTGCCGTAACGGCAAACCTGATGTAATATTTAAACATGACGCCAGAATTTGACTTTTCTGAAAGACTTCTGAACGCCTTTCGCAGATCCCGGACAAGCCAGTGAAAATTTACAACGCTTATAAAGCCGCCCAACAGCATGCCTAGGGCGAACTTGCGAGGCATGAAGAAAAAACTGATCAAAGTCAATATTCCCAGGATGATCCAGTTTGTAAGCTCAAGCCTCTTTTGCAGGGGGTCTTTTTCTGTGCGGTTCACTTTTCAGATACTTAATTAACGGCTTTTCATCCGGTATTTTCTTTATTAAGACATATATGTTTCTGAATCCGGCTATAATGCCCGCCAGCAGAAGGAGAATTGTAAAAATGTAGCCGGTTTCAAATCTCCTGTCCAGATAAACGCCGAAATAAAGACCACCGAAGATCAGGATAACCATGGCAATGCCGATGCTGCTTGCATATGCCATCTGGATGGCCGTCTTCTTCGCATCATTATCCATTTGCGTGGCGCTCCTTAGCATGAACGGCCCGGCATGTCAAATAAAAACTGCTCAATAGACCGGCGATACAGGAAGTGATCCTATCGTAAGAATTTGAAAATTGTTATATGAGATGATACGGTCCTGATGCTTTAAGCTGTGATGTTTGATTCCTTCGCAAATCCTTTATTATAAGAAATCGAACAGACGACGTCTCACAGAATCCATTTCTGCCTTGTTTCCGGCAAGCGTAAATATTTTCGCTTCCTTCTTGTCTCCTCTTTCGCTGGCTTCGGAAACATGCACAATGTCTGCATCCTGGAGGAATTGCATGGCACTTTGATAATTCGACTGCGACATGGCTTCCGCTCTCCGTATCTCCCCTTTCTTGTACATTTTGGCGCCAAGCTGCTGGATTTTTCTCATCCAGTTTTTTTCCAACATGGCATCCTTTCTGAGATACATGCAACCCCTGATCACTACCCAGTACGATTCCATATAGTTGCTTATTAAACCGGCGAATGGCATGAGATTTGTCTTTCCCTTGCCTTTCACCTCGACTAGGGCCTGCCCATCATGTTCCAAAGCAGCGATCATGCCCCTGCTGTTCAAATAAGATAGGACATCGTTCACCTCATCCAAATCGTCCCTCTGGTCATCAAAGATGAATTCCTGCCAAAAGAGTCTCTTAAGGAACTGGAAATCTTTTACGATCCGGTTCAAAGGTATCATTTCTTCATTGCTTGAAAGCAATGACGCGGCTACAAAGCTGATGGGGACAAAAAAGTGAAGGATATTATTTTTGTAGTACTCTAAATTCAAACGGTTGTCATCTTTCAGGGAGTAAACAATTTCTTCCATTTCATCCGGTTCTTCTTCTTCTGCCCCCATCTTGGATATAACGCCTGACTCATCAAACAGATTGAGGGCATCCACAAAAGCCTTTTCCTTGTGGACCAAGGTGGCAGCAAAGTTCACTTTCTTGTAGCTGAGATAATCATAAAATGAATTCAGCACAGCCGTCAGATCATCATGAGATATGCCCCTTCTGTCATGGCACAGCAAGACGGATGCAACGAGAGAAAAGGGGGTAACGAAGGACACCCGGTTGATTTCCAAGGTAATTTCATAACTGATCTTTCTGTACAGGCTCTGCCTTTCTTCTATACTCATATCGTCAAAAGATTTTTCCTGTGAAGAGAGATATGATTTGAGAAAGATCGGCTCACCAATATTCACATAGACGCGTCCATAACGTTTCCTCAATAATTTACGGCTCTTGATAACATCTGACGTCTTTTCCCTTACTCTTGGAGCACCCCCGAGCTCTTTCAAGTAAGATTCTTCTTCGATGACGCGATCGTAGCCGATGTAAACGGGGATCATTGCCAGATCATCACCGGCCTTCTTTCTGTAGGCTTGAATAAGCATTGAAAGGAGGCCGAACTTGGGCATAACCATCTTACCGCTGCGGCTCCTTCCTCCTTCAATGAAAAATTCCAGGGGAAGGCCCTCTTTTAAGATGACCTCCAGATACTTGGCAAAGACTTCGCCGTAGAGTCTATTCCCCTTAAAGGTACGGCGAATAAAAAAGGCTCCCGATTTTCGAAAGATGTATCCTAAAGGCCAGAAAGACAAATTGGTACCGGCGGCGACAAAAGGCATCTGTATATTATGCTTATAAAAAACGTAGGACAGGAGAAGATAATCAATATGGCTTCTATGGCAGGGTATAATAACGAAGGGCATTTTTTTTGATACGTTTCTTATCTTAGCAAGTCCCGGCTTGTCCACTACCACACCATCATAGATGTTGTTCCACAACCAAGTGAGAAATTTCTCCCAGAGCTCGATAAACATATCATTATAGTCAGCAGCAATTTCCCGGATGTATTTTTCTGCTTCCTTAACAAGGGAGCCATGGTTTTTTGCCCCGCGTGCAGCCATATCTTCTATTAAATGATTCAGGTTCCCATCATTAAGAACCATACTGATGATCTCTTCCCTCGACTTCAAAACGGGCCCAACGATACTCTTCTTTTCTTCATCAATCCGTTCGATCACTTCTCTTCTCAGGTCATGGTATAATGCATCCGCTGTTATGCTCCCATTCTTGTTGACAAAGTCCGAGAGGTTAACGGGATCTGCAGATATCACCGTGGCGTTATTAGAATACCGGAGAAAGGTGATAAGCTGGCGTAGCGCGCCCGTCTCCTCGGTCTGGCCGAACAATATATTGAGAAGGCTTTCTTTCTCCTTCTCCCTTCTTCGACCGTAAGTAATCATGACAGGAACAATGTAGATGGGAATATTTAAGTTATTTTGCGCATCTATCAATTGGGTAAGCCCGTCCTGGGTGATACGGCTTTCAAAATATTCTGAACCTCCGAGATGGATTATCGCGCTTTTCCCTTCCGCAATAATTCGCGTCAGATAGTCTTTCTTGGAGGAGTTGGGAACGGACTTCTTGAAAACCAAATGAGATATACTCGCGAAAACAACCTTGACAGCGGCGGGGAAAGGCTGCCAGAATATCATATTAAAGCCATGGCAATAAACAGGTCTGGGTATACCCCTTCTTGCGGAAAGCTCGCGAATAATAAGACTGTTGAGCTGACTTTTATTCTTTATGGCATAGACGACTATGCCTTTCTCTGACAGATTTTTTAGCGCTTCGACATACTCATCGGCGAGTTCTACTTTGGATAACACCTTCTTGATAAGCCAAAAAAGGGGGAAATTATCCTCCCGGTAAAGGTGACCCGCATAAAAATCTCCGTCTTCAGCCATCCACGCTTTAATTTTTGACAGGAAGGACATAATGATCTCTTAGATAAATGAAACTCCCGGCCGCCAATTGTTCAAATATGAGTGCCCCGCAGGAAGCATAATTTACTCAATACTTACGATGCCGTCGCGAATGTATTTTTCATTAGTTAATCTCAAGATCCGTTTAGCTGAAATTCTTCCGGGAAACGTTCACGCATGTAGTTCATGACAAATTCTCGAATCACAGCGGCCGATGAAAAAGTCATAACTTTCTCTAACAGCGCTTTGGATTCCTCCAGGGTTGATTCCTGAATAACCTTTTTCACCCTCGGTATTGCCAGAGGATTCATACTCAGCTCGTCAATCTCAAGCCCTAAGAGAATCATGATATATGCCGGTTCACCTGCCATTTCCCCGCACATGGCAACCCGAACGCCCGCTTTATGACCGGCGTCAATCACTTGCTTGATGAGTCTTAAAACGGCAGGGTGGAGCGGTTCATATAAATAGGTCACCCTTTCGTTTATCCTGTCAATAGCCAAAGCATATTGAATGAGATCGTTCGTACCTATGCTGAAAAAATCCACTTCTTTTGCCAGTTCGTCAGCAATAATAACGGCAGACGGAACTTCTATCATGACGCCAATTTCAATGTCATCACCTACCGGTATGCCTTTGGTGATAAGATCATCCTTTACCTCAAAAAAGATTCTCTTGGCTTCTCGTATTTCCTCAATGCCTGAAATCATGGGAAACATGATCCTCGTTTTTCCAAAAGCACTGGCACGGGCAATCGCCCGCAACTGCACCTTAAACATATCGACTTCTTTCAAACAGAAGCGGATGGCTCGCAGACCCAATTGAGGATTCATTTCTTTGGCCAACTTGGGATCGGAGTAAAACTTATCACCACCGAGATCAAATGTTCTGATGGTTGCCCATTTCAAACCCTCTACGCCGACGATGCTTCTGTAGTTTGAAAAGTGTTCTTCCTCCGTGGGCAGCTGTTCTTTGTTTATGTAGATAAACTCCGTTCTGTATAGACCAATGCCCTCAGCGCCATGGGATATGGCATTGGGAATCTCTTCGATAAACTCGATATTCCCTCCGATATCTACTTTATAATTATCTCTCGTTACAGCCGGCAGCTTGGCATATTTCAGAAAACTTTCCTGGGCTATTTCAAAATGTCTCCGCTTATCATCATATACCTTAATCATTTCGGGATCAGGATTCACAACAACAAGCCCCGCCGAACCATCGACAATAATATCATCGTTGGTTCGTACCATTTTAGTTATAGACTCCAAACCAACGACGGCGGGAATTTCAACCGCCCTTGCCACAATGGCCGTATGAGATGTTTTTCCTCCCATATCTGTCGCGAATCCCAGGACTTTATTAAACATCATCTGTGCAGTATCCGCAGGCGACAGGTCTACGGCAATTATTATCCCCTTGGCGCCAATATCCGGAACAACATCTTTTTTTCCGCCTGCAAGATTTCTTGTAATCATCTGACCGACGTATCGAATATCGCTGATCCGTCCCTTGAGATATTCATCTTCCACCTTTTCAAAGATATCTCGATATCTGTCGATGGTCATCTTGATGGCCCATTCCGCATTGATACACAAGTCCTTGATATACTGAATCGTATGATTGATGAACATCTTGTCTTTTAGTATCAATAAGTGAACATCGATGATATATAAGGGCTCACGTCCGGCAAGTTCACGGAGTTTATTTTTTACTTCCAAGAGCTGCTTTTCCGATTCCTTTAGCGCTGCCTTGAACCTTTTAACCTCTTCAGATACGAGGTCCTTTTCCCGCAATCTGTAGAAGGAAACCCGGGCATCAAAACGATCAAAGAGGTGGACCTTTCCGATCACTATACCTGGCGAGACACCTATGCCCTTGAGAACAAAAGTTCTTTTCCCTGCATCATCACCCATCAATCTTCTCCAAATTTATCCTTTATTAATTTGCCAAGGTCCTCAACAGCCTCTCGCGCGTCCATCCCCTCTGCTCTTATCGTCAGTCGACTTCCCAAAGGACAGGCCAATGTCAAGATACTCAGGAGACTCTTTCCATTTGCAACCTTACCATCTCTCTCAAAAAATATCTTTGACTTAAATCGCGTCGATACATTGATGAGCTTAGCTGCAACCCTTGCGTGAAGACCCAGCTTATTCTTTATCTCGAATGTTTTTATCACTACCATGTCGGTCTCAAATAACCTCAACAGCCGGATGATTATTTTTTTGCACTTTCAAATTCATTTCCATTGGAGGTGTTTGCCTAACATGATTGCAATATGAAGTCAATTCATTCGATAGGTCATTCGATAGGTCATTCATACTGTTATCATTCCGTTATTCGACAATTTAATTTAGTGCACTTTTTTTCTTGACATATCGTTTTATATTTGTTATGAAAAAAAGATTTTATTTACTTAGCATCATCTGCGATTAAGCAAATCAAAGAAAATAAGAAAGGGGGTGATTCCAATGGTCTGTCAAACCGTCAAGATTGGGGCCGAGTGTGCCTTCATGACTAAGAAAGGTTGTGGATTTAATGGGGGTAATTGCTACACAGTATTAGATAAGTGTGAAGGTTGCATCAAAATCATAGATTGCCCGACCGGTCAGTACTGCAAGGTCTATCCCGAACCTTCCAGCAAATGGCTTTCTGGAAACTGTCCGACAGCATCGCACATCAAGAGAGAAATCAAAGAAGCCACGCAGAAACTCAATCCGCTCAAGGCATCCAAGAGATCGACCAAGCATTAAGAACGGTGGGGCAGGTAACTTTTTTCATTGAGAAAAAATGCCTGTCCCTTTTCTCTTCAGCTTATCATTTTTCTTATCTGCAATAATCCTTTTCTAATTTCTGCAAACTTTTCTTGGATGCTATCTCTGTCCGGCTGCGTTCCGCCCCTTTTCATTTTCAGTAATTGTTTCTTGGCACCACTTATGGTAAACTTATCGCTATAAAGGAGATTCTTAATAATCAGCAGTTCCTCTAAATCTTTTCTCCTATATAGACGTTGATATGATTTAGTGCGAATTGGTTTTATTGATTTGAATTCAGATTCCCAAAACCTGACGACATACGGGTCTACATCGAGGATTTTGCTAACCTCTCCGATACGGAAATATTCCTTGTCCGGAATCGACGCATTCATTGAGAAATCCTAAATCCTGACGTCCTAAAAAAAGCGAAAGCCGTATCTTGAAACCTTTCGTATGCGCTTCGAAGTGCCATACGCGCTTGCAGCGAAGGTCATTTTAAGTCACTCTTATTATGGATTCGTTTAGCACGCAGGATTGATGACCCTGTAAAAAGTCCAAAAGTCCGGGGCAGCATACCCCCCCAACCGCATGGCAAGTTCCTCGGTGCACGTGTCCGATCAGATCATCTCTCGGCACCCGAGTGACTTGATACCTGCACTTCTCTCGAAAGTGGCCAGTTATAACACAGATTCTTGACTTTTTACCGAATCATCCGGACTTGATGATCAGAGTTTTCTTATCTATCCAATTAACTATTCAGCGCTTTGCGCAACACTTGACTTGACTTAAAGGTAAGTACTTTCCTTGCAGATATTTCTATTTCACTTCCGGTCTGCGGATTTCTGCCTCTGCGAGATTTCTTGTCCTTTACAGAAAAGTTGCCGAAACCGGAAATCTTTATCTTCTCACCGCGAGCAAGGCTGTCTTTCATGATCTCAAAAACCGACTCAACAATTTTCGCTGCATCCTTCTTGGAAAATCCCAGCTTTTCATACACATCCTGAATAATATCAATCTTTGTCATTTTTAACCTCCCCCAATCTTACAGACGCCTAAATTTCTTCTCCTCTTATCCTTGCCCCAGTCAAGTCAACAATTTTTCTTACGATCTCACCGTGCAGTTGATTCACTTCATCATCCGTCAGAGTCCTGTCAGGAGCACGATATACAAACCTTATCCCGAGACTCTTTTTGCCCTGCGGAATATTCTTGCCGGAATATACATCAAAAATACTCACTTTTTCAAGCAATTCTTTATCCATTTCAACGGCAAGTTTAAGCATTTTATCCGCTTCCATCTCCTGGCCAATTACGAATGCCACGTCTCTTACGACTGATGGAAATCTTGGCAGGTCTTTATACAACACTTCGCCTGAAAACATATTTGAGACAATATCCAAATCTATTTCAGCTACATAAGCCCGATTCTTTAAATCCATCTTGAGAAGCGTATCCGGATGCACTTCCCCCAAGAATCCGATAAACCGGTCTTTAACATATATCCCACATGACTTGCCTGGATGGAGGAAGGCTTCCCCGTAATCAGACCTGAATTCCAGACCCGCAATCTTAAGACCATCAAATATGTTCTCTATACAGCCTTTTAAGTCATAAAAATCTGCATTTATTTTTGAACACCAGAGATCATCGTAAAACATGCCTGTGATGAGACAGCCCATCCTGCTCTTCTCAATGGGAAGTTCCCCTTCCTTTCGGTGAAAAAAAACCCTGCCGATCTCAAACATTTTGAGATCAAGACATCCGTTATGAGCATTTTTTTTCATTGTCTCCAGCAAGCTACTTACGAGCGTCGTCCGCATCACTGATTGATCTTCCGTAAGAGGATTCCTTATTTTGACCATATTCTGGCGATCATCATTCTCTCTGATTCCCAGACGCTTTGCTGATTCAGGGGAAATAAAACTGAACGTAATTATCTCGGAGTAACCCGATCCCCTAATGAGGTCCCGTATTCTATCAACGACGATTTGCTGGTGCTCCCTCGTCACAGCCGTGGCAGACACGGGAGGCAACGTCGCAGGAATACGGTCATAGCCGTACAGTCTGGCTACCTCTTCGATAAGATCTATCTCCCTTGCAATATCCACCCTGTACGTGGGTGGAGTTACCCGGTAGACGCCGTCCTTCTCGGCGCGAATCATCATCTCTAAACTTTCCAGTATTTTAACGATGTCCGAGGCATCAATGTCTGTACCCAATATTTCATTGAGCCTTTCTCTGCGGAGCTCTATATTCACGGGGGATTCAACCTTTTGGGGATATCGGTCAATGTAGCCTCTACAAACCTGCCCACCGGAAATTTCAGCCATAATTTGAGCCGCTCTGTTTAGAGCCCTGATCACACCTTCAGGATCTATGCCGCGACCGAATCTGAATGCGGCATCCGTACTCATCCCCAGCGACTTAGCCGATTTTCTAATGGAGGTCGGGGTAAAATAGGCGCTTTCCAGAAGTATCATTTTAGTATCTTCTTTGACTTCGGAATTAAGACCGCCCATTATACCGCCAATAGCTACGGGCTTCTTGCCATCACAGATCAACAGCGTATCCGTTTCCAGAATGCGTTCCTTCTCATCAAGAGAGGTGAATGTTTCTCCCCCGCGGGATCTTCTGACCACAATGCGCCCCTCTTCAAGAAACCGGAAATCAAATGCATGAAGCGGTTGCCCCAACTCCATCATCACATAATTGGTGACATCAACGATATTGTTGATCGCACGCAAGCCTACTGCTTCAAGTCTCTGGCGCATCCAGAGGGGGGAAGGTTTTATGGTAACGTCATTTATAATTCTGGCGCCATAGCGGGGGCACAAATCGGGATCAAGTATATCAACTGATGTGATACTTCTTATATCCTGCTCATTTTCGGAAACGGCTGTATCCGGGTACTTAAGCATGGACCCTGTGATCGCAGCAATTTCGCGGGCAATTCCTATGATGCTTAAACAGTCAGACCTGTTGGGAGTAATCCCTATATCGAGGACCATGTCCTTGAGATTTAATGCTTCTGCCAAGTCAAGGCCTATAGTAAGGTCGCGAGGAAGAATCATTATCCCGGACGCATCGTCACCTATGCCCAGTTCTAGCTCGGAACAGAGCATCCCCTCTGATACCGCGCTTCTGATTTTGGAACTCTTGATTGTATAGCCGCCCGGTAATGTTGCTCCGATTTTTGCCAGGGGAACCACATCACCAGGCTTGATGTTGCGCGCACCGCAGACCACGGAATAGGTGTCCTCACCGGCAGCTACTTCGCAGAAGTAATATTTATCTGTTTCAGGATGGGTCTTTATAGAAAGGAGCTTTGCGACAACTACATTGGTAAATGCAGGACCGATCTCCTTTATCTCTTCAACTTCAAGACCAGCCATTGTCAAACGGTCGACAAGTTCTCCAAGCGGAATCCTTATATCTACATAATCTCTAAGCCATCTGAGACTTACTAGCATAAATACAAATCCTAAATCTTAGCCGGGATTGTTTAAAATTCATGAGGCGCATCTTAAATTAGAACTGCGAATTATAGATAATAACCTAAACAAATTAAGACCCTGAATATCAGAATTGTTCTAGAAACCTCCAGTCATTCTCGAAGAACAACCGGATATCCGATATCCCGTACTTCAACATCGCAATTCGTTCGAGACCCAAGCCGAAAGCAAAGCCGGAGAATTCCTCTGGGTCGTAATTTACATTCTTGAAGACCTCCGGATCAACCATGCCGGAACCGAGTATTTCGAGCCAGCCGCTCTGAGAACAGACTCGACAACCAGTGCCTCTGCACATGACGCACTTGATATCGACCTCAGCAGAGGGCTCGGTAAAAGGGAAGAAACTGGGACGAAACCTGAGCGCCGTGTCCCCGCCAAACATCTGTTTAAGAAATAACGTGAGAACACCTTTCAAATCGCCGAAGGTGATGCCTTTATCAACCAGAAGACCTTCAATCTGATGAAACATGGGAGTATGAGAGATGTCGGAATCGGGTCGATATACCCTTCCGGGTGAAAGAATTCTGACCGGTGGCCGCTGCTTTTCCATAACTCTTATTTGTACCGGCGAGGTATGGGTACGCAGCACGATGTTATCTTCTATGTAGAATGTATCCTGCATATCCCTTGCAGGATGGTCTTTGGGAATATTCAAAGCCTCAAAATTATAGTAGTCCAGCTCTATTTCCGGGCCTTGGACTGCTGAGAACCCGAGTCCCGCGAATATATCGCAAATATCCTTACAAACCAAGGATACGGGATGTTCCTTGCCAAAACGAACTTTTCTGCCTGGGAGTGTTACATCGATTCTATCGCGAAGGAGAACCTCCCCCTTCTTGAGGGCGGTTCTAGCTTTGAGAGCATTCTCTATTGCGGCAGTTAGCGTAGTTTTGATTTCATTACAGCGATTCCCAACTTGTGGCCTCTCTTCCGGTTCTATATTCCCTAAGCCTCGGAGAAGCTTTGTTAGAATACCCTTTCTCCCCAAATACTTGGTTTTTACTGCGAGGAGCTCCTCTTCGGTATTTGACTTCTCTAACTCGGATTCTGCCTGCCTTTGAAGCTCCTCAAGTTCTTTCAGCATGCCGCCAGTTTACCTTTTGCGATACTGACTATCTCAGAGAATCCTCGAGGGTCATGAACGGCGAGCTCGGCCAGAATCTTTCTGTCAATTTCCACACCTGCTTTTTTCATGCCGCATATTAACCGGCTATATGACATTTCATTAATTCGTGCAGCGGCATTAATCCTCGCAATCCACAGTTTTCTAAAATCCCTTTTCCGCGTTCTTCTGTCCCTGTAGGCGTACTTCATTGCCCTTTCGACGGCTTCCGTGGCTGTCTTCAACAAACGGCTCCGCGCATTAAAATAACCCTTCGCCATTTTCAGGATTTTTCGTCTTTTTTTCTTAGCAGTTACACTTCTTTTTATTCTCGACATTTCTTTATCTCCAAGCTTCTTATCAAAATAACTATTAGATTCTACGATCAACAAAAGAAAAAGTTTTATCCGAATGCCGCATTCCAGTCCCTACATATAGGGAATTAACTTCTTAATTCCACGGGTGTCCCTCTTGTCAAGAATGGCAGACTTCCGCAAATTCCTCTTTCTCTTTGTCGTTTTTTTTGTGAGAATGTGGCTACCGTAGGCCTTACTCCTCTTCACCTTGCCAGTTCCTGTCAGGCTAAACCGTTTGGCCGCGCCCCTGTGTGTTTTTATCTTTGGCATTAAATCACCCCTCTTGTACGAAAAATCCTAACTTCTAATTTTTAAATCCCAAACAAAGTCAAAATGTAACTGCCGTGATATTAAATATTTTTCGCAATCGGATTTTAATATTGCTTAGGATTTCGGATTCGGAATCAAGTTCCTTGTAACTCCCTATTTCTTGGGAGATACCATCATAATCATATTTCTGCCCTCCAGCTTAGGATGCTGATCAACAATGCTCACATCTGCCAGCGCCCTTTGCACGTCCTCCATAATCTTCCTGCCCAGGTCGGTATAAGCCATTTCACGTCCCCTGAACATCATGGTTATCTTCACCTTATCGTTCTGGCTGAGAAATTTCTTAATATGTTTAATCTTTACCTGCAGGTCATGTTCATCGGTCTTCGGTCTTATCCTGATCTCTTTTACCTGAATGATGCTCTGACTTTTTTTTGCGACCTGTAGTTTCTTGCTTTGCTGGTATCTGAATTTTCCGTAATCCATAATACGGCAAACTGGCGGTGAAGAATTAGGAGCGACCTCAACCAGGTCCAATCCTGCTTTGGCGGCTACCTGCAGGGCCTCCGTCAGAGACATAATTCCCAGCTGTTTGCCTTCATCAATCAATCTGACGTCAGTTGCCTTAATCTCTTCATTTATGTTCAAATCCTTAGCTATGCGACACCTCCTGAATAATATTAAAGTCGAACATCAATATCCTAAATACATTCTAATGTCAAAGAATCTAGGCATCCCGGACATTCGGCTCTTACAATTGTTTTGCAGCTGACTTCCCGCGTTCAAGTACCTCCTTATGCCATCTACTGATACTGCGTAGATTTTTCCCTTATCAATTCAATAAACTCATTAACGCCGGTGGCGCCAAGGTCTTTACCGCTTCGCTCGCGGGGCGAAACCCTATTCGATTCCATCTCCCGATCACCGATTACCAGCATATAGGGTACTTTCTGCATCTGTGCTTCTCTGATCTTATAGCCCAGTTTCTCATTCCTGAAATCCCTCTCCGCCCGAATTCCCGCTTCGATCAGCTCAATGTAAACACTTTCTCCATAAGGAATATGCTTATCCGTAACAGTCATCAGAACTGCCTGAACCGGTGAGAGCCAGACTGGAAAGGCGCCCGCATAATGTTCAATTAACACGCCCATGAACCGCTCTATTGCACCTAAGATCACCCTGTGCAACATTACAGGTCGATGCTTTTCTCCGTCTGCGCCGATGTAGCTGAGATCAAATCGATCCGGAAGCGTAAAATCGCACTGAATCGTCGCACATTGCCACTTTCTCTTCAGGGCATCTTTTAACTTGAAATCGATCTTGGGCCCATAAAAGGCGCCATCTCCTTCATTAACCTCATATTCAATCTTGTTTATTTTAAGGGCTCTCTCTAATGCCGCCGTTGCCATTTCCCATTCCTCATCGGAGCCTATAGATTTTTCCGGCCTCGTGCTGAGCTCCACGTCGTAGTCAAAACCGAAAACTTTCATGGCATAGCTTACGAAATCTGCAATGGCGGTGATTTCACCATTTAATTGCTCCGGTGTGCACAGGATATGTGCATCATCCTGGGTGAACTGGCGCACTCTCATGAGGCCGTGCAGAACCCCTGTTTTCTCATGTCTGTGGACCGTACCGAGTTCGAAATACCGGAGCGGCAAGTCGCGGTAGCTGCGAATCTTCGATTTATATATCAGCATGTGTGAAAGGCAGTTCATGGGCTTTATGCCATAGACCTGATTTTCTACCTCTGTGAAATACATGTTTTCTCTATAATGATCGAAATGTCCGGATCTTTTCCATAGATCGACTTTTAGAATCTGGGGTCCCATGACCATTTCGTAACCCCGTTTCAGGTGCTCTTTCCTCTCCCAGTCTTCAATGATGTTCCTGAGTCTGGCTCCTTTAGGATGAAAGATGATAAGGCCGGGACCTGCTTCATCATTTATCTGGAACAGGTCTAATTCTCTTCCCAGCTTTCGGTGATCTCTCTTCTTTGCCTCCTCAACAATATGGAGATATTCCGCAAGTGCTTTTTCCGTCGCAAAGCCTGTCCCATATATGCGCTGGAGCATCTTATTTCGCTCGTCGCCGCGCCAGTATGCCCCCGCCAAATTTAACAACTTAAATGCCCTGATCATCCCCGTAGATGGGATATGGGGTCCGCGACATAGATCTACATACCCCCCTTGACTGTACAAACTAACTGTTTTTACGTCCTCCGGTAGTTCGTTGAGAAGTTCGACTTTATAAGTCTCACCCCTTTCCCTAAAAAAAGAGATGGCCTCGTCTCTCGACATCTCCTGGCGAGCGAAAGGATGATTAGCGGCTATGATCTCCCGCATGCGCTCTTCAATTTTCGCGAGGTCTTCTGGAGTAAAGTTCTCTCTATAGTCGAAATCATAATAAAAGCCCTCTTCGATAGAGGGACCAATAGTGATCTGAACCCCTTGAAATAAATCCTTTACCGCCTGTGCCATTACATGCGATATGCTGTGGCGCAGAATTTCCACGCCTTCCTTCGCTTCAATATTGATTAACAAAATCGTGGCGGGTTCTTCAATCGGATGGCTTAAATCAACAGGCTTATTATTCAGCTTCGCCGCAACCAGTGAAGGAAGCATCTCCTTCTTCCAAGATGCAATAATCTCTTTAATCGTTGTACCTTGATTACACTGACTGACAGAACCATCCGGTAATACAATCCTTATTTCATTCATAGACCAAAACCCGAAAGCTTGAACATTCAAACCATTTTGAGACACTGTCAATCATGCTTCTATAAGAAAGGGCATCACCGCATATCCCCTGCTGATGCCCCCACCAACAATTAAATCGTCATATTTGGTTTTTATTTTTAACTGATAAAAATGGTAGGCACGCAGGGATTTGAACCCTGGACATCCACCGCGTCAGGATGGCGCTCTCCCCCTGAGCTACGTGCCTACATCAGGGCTCTCCAAAAGAAGGGGCTGATTTTTAACAGTAAAACTGCGTTATGTCAAGCAAATATTGCGGTTTACGTATTTTTGAAGGTATACCTTCTACACATCTAAGCCGTGCTACTGTTTAGTTTAATCCCCCTGAACATATAATTCAGCCCGGAAATTATGGTGAACGCTATTGTGACCCACAGCAAAATCATAAGCCACACATAATCGATCGTTCCCGGAAGAATACGGGAGACGAGGAAAAACACTAGAGTGAGCAATTGCAGGATTGTTGTGAGCTTGCCGATGAATGACGGGCGGATCTCATACGGGATGGACATGATTGACAGTATGGCAATGCCCACGAGGATGATAAAATCCCTGCTGATGACGATAACTGTGAACCATCCCGGAATTACTCCTTTTATAGACAGAGTCACGAAACAGCTTGCGAAGAGGGCCTTATCGGCTATCGGATCCAGATATGAACCG
>Ga0315290_10000693_pt1 | contig 22363 bp, 17 predicted proteins | sample YL17G12_0_MG_FD_203627 | JGI IMG/M metagenome (GOLD analysis project Ga0315290, IMG submission 203627) | Sediment microbial communities from Yellowstone Lake, YNP, Wyoming, USA - YL17G12_0 | ecosystem: Environmental > Aquatic > Freshwater > Lake > Sediment | place: USA: Wyoming | collected... | reverse complement strand
TTGGGGTCAGAGCTTGAATAGTGAATAGCGATTGCCCGCACTCAGGGCCGATCCGGAGTCGAAGCTGGAGCATCGGACGAACGACGCTATTCACTATTCAAGCTCTGACCCCATTCCCTGCCTACCGCTGCTCCCCCTTTGAGACCTCAGCAAATTTGAATGAGAGAGATTTCTCGTCTCCGCCCTTCGGCAAGAGTGCCGCGATTCGTTCTCGAATGTAACTCCAGAGAACTCGGTATTGTTGGTAATCCTTTGCGTCGTTCTTAAGAAACTCTTCGCGGCTCACGCCTTGAAGGACGGTAAGCCCACCAGACGCGGCAACGATTTTGGGATTTCGTTCCGCCAGCTCATGCCATGACATACTGAAAAACGTCCTATTCCCTTTCGAAATATAGATAGCCGTGCAGAACGAGTCCGGCCCCCAATTAGTCTCACGTATATAAGGTGCAGAAAATGCCTCTCGGACCTCAATTTCGTGCAACACCTTGTCGAGTGCCTTGCGATCGATGTTTCCCTCGTAATATGGGGGGCCGCCCAGCATGTTGTCTCTTGACCAAACGGCTTTGCCGTCGGCCCAAATGGCCGTGATAACGAAAGGCCCAAGATGTCCCAGCGGTCGCCGCCTCCAGTCTTCTCGCCAGACGGCGATCAAAGGCAGCGCTTTTGATCCCTCGATAACAGGTATTCTCATGATTCTGTCTTTCGGCATCGCCGGAGAAGCCAAAGTCATAAAGACCATGAGTGTCGTTACTGGCCATAGGTACATAAGTGACCTCATTTCCCGCTCGAATCGTCTGCGCATGATTCCATTGATTCTTGATTCCGGACACTGATTCCGGACACTGATTCCTCCGGGATTCCGGGGACACGAACCGATATTGACATACTGGGCAAGATTCAGTAGACTCCCGGCATGGCTAGCCCAAGTTACGCTGGTCGGCTTCCATTCTAGCGGGTTTGTGCCGCGGATGAAAGCGCAAGGGGGACAAAAGGGGACGGGAGTCGTTTTTCTTCGATGACGGGCTTTCGCCTCCATTACGGGCGGAACTGGAGGGAAAACAAGTCGGCGTCGCGAAAGGCGAAGCGGAGGCGGACCGGCTGGCCGGAAAGCCTGCCGACGTCGGGCCCTGCACGCCACGCCACGGTCCGCGCCAGCTCGTTGCCAAACAGCTCGGGGCAGTCGGCCAGCGTGAGGCCGGGGATCGGCTTGCCCGAGGCGTCCTGAAGCTCGACGCGGAGGCTTCCGGCGGCGGAGCTGGCGAAGTTCACGACCAGGCGGCGGCCCTCGAACACAAGCGGCCTGGTCAGCAGGTCGCCGCCGGAGAACGGGGCCCCGGCCGAGGCGAAGCCGTCGGGACGCAAAGTGTAGCGGCGCACGTGGGAGCTGGGGTAGCCGCAGTGGTGCTGGACGTAGATCGACATCTCTTCCGGCCCCGTCATCAAAATCCCGTGCGCCGCGTAGCTCGCCCGGGACGTCCAATCGCGCGGATCGAGCCCGGGACGGATGAATGCCTCGAGGAAGGTCCGGCTCAGGTGGCTGCCGCCCCGGGTCGAGGTGAACAGGACCTCGGCGCAGTCGTTGGCGTAGTCCCAGTCCTTGGGGGTGCCGAGCTTGCGGAGCGTCTCGTCGCTCAGGGCGCGGCGGCCGGGCAGGAAGCGGGTCGGCAGGCCAAGGTAAACGTGCGGCGCCCGCGGATACGGAAAGGTCTGGTTGGTGTACAGGTGCTCTCTGGGCTTGGCGTCCAGGTCCATGTCGACCGGCTCCGACCAGTGGAGGAAGTCCTTCGAGGTCGCTCGGGCGATCCAGCGCACCCCGTCGCGGAACACGCGGAAGTAGCACACGTAACACCCTTCCGCGGTTGACCAGAAGGCGACGTTCTGGGAATCGAAGGCGCCTTGCGTGATGACCGGCTCCTTCTGGAGCTCCTTCCAGCGGACGCCGTCGGCCGAGACGAAGGCGATGAGCCCCGGCGCCCCGGTGCCGCCCAGGGCCTTGTACCGCTGCTCCGGCGGCGCGGCCGGATTGGCGTCGAGCATGGGCGCGAAGTTGTGGCACGCGCGGTGGCGGGCCAGCACCACGTTGTTCTGCCGCGTGCCCCGGACCTCGAACAGCCCGAGGTCCGGCTTCGTCCACCGGATCCCGTCGGTGCTCTCGGCGCAGCAGGTCACTTCGCTGTCGAGGGTGTGCTGGGCCTCGGGCAGCCCGCGGTAGTACATGCGGTACTTGCCCCGGTCCTCGAGCACGGTGGCGTAGCCGCTGTAGACGCCCTCCCAGGGGCGATCCATCGAAAGCACGATCTCCCGCGGCATGGGCGCGTGGAGGCGCAGATGTGCCTTCCCATCGAATCGCTCGACGAGGTAGTCGTCCACGAAGATCTCCCGCCGCGAGCCGATCCGGATCGGCTCGGCCGCGGGCAGCACGGAAACCAGGCCGCTTAGCAACGCGACGCTCAGGGCAGCACGCAGCGACATTATCCGTCCTCCTCACGCTGTGGGTTGGGTACAGGCTCGAACGCGCGGGGTGGCATGCTCTCACGCCAGGGTGGCATGCTCTCACGACGCGAAGCGTCGGGTGAGCATGTCTCCTGCGCAGGACATGCCCACGCCGGCTGCGCCGTCGAGGGCATGCCACCCGTCGAGGGCATGCCGCCCGACGTGGTAGTCCCCCCGCCATCGTGCTCCCCGGGCGCGGCCCGGGCGAGGTGGGCGGAGACGTCGGGGTGGGCTCGGCAAAAGGCTTGCACCTCGGCGTGCGTCATCACGAGGAAGGCGGTCGACAGCGCGTCGGCCGCAGCGGCCGCCGGTGCGACGGCCCAGGCGCGGAACTGTCCGGTGGCGGGCCGGCCCGTGCGCGGATCGATCACGTGGCTCCCCTTGACCGACGTGCCGGAGGCGCTGACGGCCCGATGGGCAAGGCAAAGCGGGACCGGGTCGTGGTCGGCCCCCACCCGGACCGTCCAGCCCGGCTCGCCAGGCGGCGGTCCCAGCGCCAAAAGCGTGCTGGTGCTGGCACGCAGCAGCCCCGAGTCGACGTCCCACTCGGCCAACAGGGCGGCCATGCGGTCCAGCGCAAACCCCTTGCCGATTCCCCCCAGGTCGAGCCTCACCCCGCCGGCCAGCAGCCGGACCGTGTGGGTCTCGGGGTCGAGCTCGAATCGCGGCCCGGCCGTGCGCGGCCCGGCGGAGCCGTAGGCCACGTCGAACGCCCCGGCGGTGGCCCGCTGCATCTTGAGGGCCACGCGCAGGCACTCGAACGTGTCGAGGTGCACCACGGTCGACCGGCCGCGGGCCAGGCGATTGATTCGAAACACGTCGCTCGACTCGACGTAGCGGCTCAGCCGGCCCTCGATCCGGTCGAGCTCGGCAAACGCCTCCGCCGCCGCCTGACGCGCGTACGCCGGCTCGCCGTGCACGAGCGTGAGCCGGTAGACCGTGGCCATGGCCTCGTGGGTCATGGTCTGCCGGTCCGGTGGGTCGGCTGCCATGTTGATTCCTCAAGAGACTGCCGCTATACTAGCTTGTTGGGGGGATTTGTCAACCTCGCACAGTGACGGGCCCGCATGACCGAAATCACGTCGACGGCCAAGAAGATCATCGGCAACGTGGAGCGGGTGATCGTCGGCAAGCGCAAGCAGATCATTCTCTCGCTGGTCTCCTGGTTCTGCGAGGGGCACATCCTGCTGGAGGACGTGCCGGGGGTGGCCAAGACGATGTTGGCCCGGGCGCTGGCCCGGAGCCTCGGCTGCTCGTTCAAGCGGATCCAGTGCACGCCGGACCTGCTGCCGAACGACGTGACGGGTTCTTCGGTGTTCAATCCGAAGACCACGGAATTCGAGTTCCGGCCCGGCCCGATCTTCTCCCAGATCGTGCTGGCCGACGAGATCAACCGGGCCACGCCGCGCACGCAATCGGCCATGCTGGAGGCGATGGCGGAAGGCCGGGTGACGGTCGACGGGGTGACGCACACGCTGGCGCCGCCGTTTCTGGTCATCGCCACGCAGAACCCCATCGATCACGAAGGGACCTTTCCGCTGCCCGAGGCGCAACTGGACCGCTTCCTCATGCGATTCAGCCTCGGCTACCCGAGCATGGACGAGGAGCTCAAAATGCTCGAGATGCTCCAGCGGAGGCATCCGGTGGAGGATCTGGAGCCGGTGTCCACGGCGGAGGAGATTCGCGGGGCGCAGCAGGCGGTGCGCGAGGTCCACGTCGACGACAAGGTGCGGCGGTACATCACCCAGATCGTCCACGCCACCCGCGCTTGCGACGAGCTGCACCTGGGGGCCAGCCCCCGGGCGTCGCTGGCGTTGTTCCGCTGCTCCCAGGCGATCGCCGCGATTTCCGGGCGGAGCTTCGTGCAGCCCGACGACGTGAAGCGCGTGGCCGCCCCGGTGCTCACCCACCGGCTGATCCTCAAGGCGGAGGCCAGGCTCCGCAAGGTCACCGCCGCGGCCGTAGTCGAGGACCTCGTCGAGGACGTTCCCGTCCCCATGATCGTCGCGAAAGAGCTGAACGTGCCATGAGATGGTTTGCGGGGGCCATCGTGCTGTTGATGGCGGCTTTGGCCCTCGGGTTCGGACTGCTGGCCTACGCGATGTACGCCCTGCTGGGCGTGATGCTCGTCAGCCGGCTCCTGACCCGGCTCTGGGCCGAGAGCCTCGCCGCCGACCGCGAGTGCAACCGCGTCGAGGCCGAGGTGGGCGACACCGTGGCCGTGGTGATCCGCGTGCAGAATCGCGGGGCTCTGCCAATCCCCTGGGTGCTCCTGGAGGACCTCCTGCCTGCCGACGCCGTGGCCTCCCAGCCGCCGCGGCTCGGGCTGGTCGGCAGCCGGCTCCAGTTGGCCACCCTGGGCTCGCACGGGCACAAGACCATCCTCTACCAGCTCCGCTGCCGCAGCCGCGGCTACTACCAGATCGGCCCTTTGGTGCTGGAGACGGGCGACCTGTTCGGCCTGCACCGGCGGTGGCGGGTCGTCACCGAGCCGCATTTCCTCCTGGTCTATCCCGAGGTCAAGCCGCTGGAGGGCTACGACCTGGCCTCGCGCCGGCCGATCGGCGAGGTCCGCATGTCGCACCGCCTCTACGAGGACCCCACGCGGATCGCGGGCGTCCGGCCTTACCAGTCCGGCGATCCGTTGAACCGGATCCACTGGCGGGCCACCGCCCGGACCGGCGTGCTCCACAGCAAGGTCTACGAGCCTTCCACGGTGGCCGGGGCGACGCTCCTGTTGGACTTCCACCGCGCCGGCTACGATCCCAGCCACGAGCCGTACCGCTCGGAGCTGGCCGTGACCATGGCCGCCTCGCTGGCCAACGCGGTGTACCTGCTGGGGCAGCAGGTCGGGCTCGTGAGCAACGGGCGCGACGCCGCCGACCGGATCCGCCAGGAGGGCTGGGCCCCCGACGCCCGAACCCGGCGCGAGGCCCAGCAGTCGGCCTCGATGCACGAGCGAAGCGAGCGGCTCGAGCCGCTCGTGGTCCCCACGGAGCGGGGCCCGGAGCAATTCATGCGGATCCTCGAAACCCTCGCCCGCATCGAGCTGACCGACGGACTGAGCTTCGCCCAGCTCGTGCTGGAGACGTCCAGCCGGCTGCCGCACGACGCCACGGTGGTGCCGCTGGTCTCGCAGGTGACGCCCGAGGCCGCGGTCGCCCTGGGCAACCTGCGGCGGCGCGGCCTGGCCGTCGTCGCCCTGGTGAACGTCTACCACCTGCACGACTTCGAGAAGGCGGCCGGCATGCTCCTGGACGAAGGGATCGACGCCCGCCACCTGGCCGACGAGGCGGCCGTGACCACCATCTGCCGGGAGCACGCCCTGCGATGAGCCGGCTGAACAAAACGCTCGCCGATTACATGGTCATCGCCGTCAGCCCGGCGTTGATCATGGTACTGATCGGCAGCCTAATCTACTTCCTCCTCGACGTCTTCTACCGGGGCAGCTACTCCGAGCGCGTGCATTTCGTGTTTTCGGCGTTCATCTTCGCCGCCGTGCTCGTCGGCCGAATCGCGATCGAGCTGGGGGCCGAGCGGGCGATGATGTACGCCATGCCGCTGGCCCTGGTCACGGCCCTGGCACTGACCACCTTCCTCGACGTTCCCCTGGTGGCCGTGGTGATTCTCATCGGGCTGATCTGGTGGAGTGCCCACAAGCTCACGATCGACTGCACGCTGATCGACGAGAGCCAGGACGCCTCGGGCGAAGGGCTCCTGGAGATGGCGGGCCTGGTGAAGCGGCCGACCCCCCAGGCGCCGCCGCCCGAGCCGGAGAAGCCGGCCGAGCCGGACAAGCCGCCGGAAGGGGGCACCTCGCCCCAGGTCCGCTCGCGTCCCTGGTGGGAGCGGCTCCTGGACCCGGCCAAGCGGCCGCACGCCCCCGGCGTGTGGATCGTCTACTTCTCGCTGGTCGCCCTGCCGCTTTTCGGGCTCTGCCAGCGGTTCATCTCGCCCGGCGACGCCGCCCGCCGGCTCTACGCCTTCCAGCTCACGTGCGTCTACTGTGCCGCGGCCTTGGGACTGCTCTTGACCACCAGCTTCCTCGGCCTGCGCCGGTACCTCCGCCAGCGTCGGCTGCAAATGCCGTCGGCCATGGCCGGGTCGTGGCTCTTCATTGGCTGCGCAATGATCGTGGGGCTGTTGGGGATTGCCGCACTGCTGCCCCGGCCCGGGGCTGAGTACGCCGCCGCGAAGCTGCCGACGGTCATCCGCTCGCCCGACCAGAAGGCGTCGCCCCACGGGGTGGGCGACCGGGCCGCCGAGGAAGGCGCCAAGGGGGCTCCCCCCGGATCGCGAAAGCCGGAGGAGCAGGGCAAAGACGAGGCGCCCGCCGGGGCCGGCAATGCTCCCTCCAAGGGGGATACCCCCGCGAAGACCGAGCCCGAGGGAAAGGGAAAGGACGCCACGGACGACCAGGCCAAGTCGTCCGGCGGGGCCGACGCGAAGTCCGATCGCAGCGGCCAGAAGCCGTCCGACGGCAACGGGCAGGGGAAATCCGGCCAAGAACAATCGGGGAAAGGAAAATCAAGTCAAGAAGGATCCGGGAAAGGAGAATCCGGGAAAGAAGGATCGGGGAAAGAAGGATCGGGCCAAGAGAGGCGGGACAAAGCCGCCGCGGACGCCAAGGACGATCGGCCGGAGGCGAAGGCGAAGGAGGCGGAGCGGTCGGGGGCCCGGTCGGGCACGCCGCGCCCGCCGCCCTCGGCCCCTCGCGTGCCGTTGGATTGGCTTGGCCCATCGGCGTCGGCGCTGCTGAAGTGGGCGTTCTACGGCCTGCTGATCGTAATTGGCGGTTACGCCCTATGGCGCTCCCGGAAGGAGGTGGCCGGGGCCTTTCGCCGGCTCCTGGCCGCGTGGCGGGCGTTCTGGGCGTGGCTCTTCGGGCGCAAGACGGCAGGCGCCGAGGCGGCGGCCGCTGCCGACGCCCCACCGCCGGCCCCGCCCGTGCGGCGCCTGGCCGATTTCGTCGATCCGTTCGCCGCCGGCACCGCCGGGCGCCTCTCGCCCGACGAGCTGGTCCGCTACAGCTTCGAGGCCCTGGAGGCGTGGGGCCGGGAAACCGGCGCGCCAAGACATCCGGACCAGACCGCCCACGAGTTCGCCCAGCAGGTCGGGATCCTCGCCGAGCCCTTGGCCCGCGACGCCCGGCTCCTGGCCGACCTCTATTGCCGCGTGGCCTACGCCCCGGGCACGCTTCCCCGCCGCAGCCTGCGCCCGCTGGAGACCTTCTGGCGAAACCTCCTCGCCGGCTGCCGCTCAGAGACGCTGCTCGAGGGCCCATTGCCGAGGGACGGTCGCATCGGCTAGAATAATGGAGCGACTCCCGTCGTCTGAGACGCCCTTGGAGATGTTGTGTGGGAAACGAGGAGTTTCATGGGCACGAAGATCATCCCTCTGAGTCGACTGGAAGCGGACCCCCGGGGGACGCTGACTGAGTGCTGCGAATCCGGTCAGGCATTTGTCGTGGAAGTGCCGGACCACGGGCTGGTCGCGATACAGTCGTTGGAAACAACGGACGAAGATTCGCTCGTCAGCGACCTGTTGGAGTCGGACCCCGCGTTTCGGGCGTTGGTGGCCAGGTCGAAGGCCAGCCCGCGCAAAGCGTTTGGCGGGGCATCGGGTGCCGGCGCCGAAAAACGGCCCTGACGGGGCGCCGGGGCGGATGCAGCCCCGGGCAAGCCGCTTGCGGCTTAGCCCGGATTCGCCGACGACTGTCGAGCCTCAACGCCGACTTCTGGCGCGACCCTAACCGCGCCGTTTAACCGCGTCGTTTAGCCGCAAGCCGAAGGCGTGCGCGCAGAAGACGCGCGCACGCCTTCGGCTTGCGGTTAAACGAGCCTGGAAAACGAGCCTGCCGGCTGTGTCGCAGCGACGGGCTTTGTGGTAGGATGCTCCCTCGCAAGGACGTTTTTCCGGCTGGCCTGCAACCTTCCCCCTGCATCATGGTGGCCACGATGAATCGCACGCTACTGCGACGTCCGCTGTTGTCCGTCGTGCTCTGGGGCTTCGCCTGCGCCGCCGTTTTGGCGGCGGCTGAGAAGGCGCCGAAGAAGCCGGCCGAGACCTCGGGCATCGAGGCGGAGGTCAAGCGGTACGAAGCCAAGGATCGCGACGTCGTCAAGAGGCAGGACGAGGTCGTCGCGGCCTGCGGGCTCAAGCCGGGGATGACCGTGGCCGACGTGGGGGCCGGCAGCGGACTGTTCACCCGGCGGTTCGCCGCCGCGGTAGGCACCTGCGCCAAGGTGTTTGCGGTCGACGTCGACAAACGGTGCGTCGATCACATCGCCCAGACGTGCCGCCAGCAGAAGATCGCCAACGTGGTCGGCGTCGTGGGCAAGGCCGACTCCACCGAGCTGCCCGCCGAGTCGGTCGACTTGGTCTTCGTCTGCGACAGCTACCACCACTTCGACCGGCCGGCGAAGATGCTCTCGTCGATCCATCGGGCACTGCGGCCGGGCGGACGCCTGCTGCTGATCGACTTCACCAAGGAAGGGCCCATGAAGGATCACGTCCGGGCCGACAAGCAGACGCTCCTGAACGACCTGGCGGCGGCCGGGTTCAAGCTCGTCGACGCCCTGGACTTCCTGCCCGACCAGTACGTGCTCCGCCTCGTGCGCACCAACCCGAATGAACCCCCGCACGCGGCGGAGCACCGTTAAGCATGCTTGGCCAGGAACTCCCGGACGTCGCGAAGGAGTCTAGCCACGTCCTCGGGGGTGACCGGGTTGTTATGAGCGGCATCGTTGCCGATGGCGGCCATTGCCTCGACCTGCTTCATGACGATAATGTTGATGACCTTGGCTCTGTACAGTTCGCTGGTGAAGTCGTTGAGCGTTGGTCTATCCTTCGTGGGCACGCACTTGGCCCTGTGGCACCAGGATCGCAGGTGCTCTTCGAGAACGGCCCGGCCCAGGACACCCGCAGCCAAGGAGTAGCCCTCGGAGGACAGGTATTCCGCCTGCTCCAGCAGATTGTCGAAGGCCTCTGCCCGGACGAGATCCTCGATCTTGACCAGCAGACCTCTCTGAACGGCCTCCTCAATTCCGAGCAGTGTTCCCAGCATCTCCTCGACGTTTTCCAGATAGTTCGTCTTTTCGACAAGGGCCGTTCTCCAAGGTTCGCCCAGGTCCCCCAAGAGCCTAATCAAGTTCACACATCCCGCGCCCCATTTGGCGAACGATCGCAAGTCGACTGCCCTAGGACGTCCCCCAAGGTAGATGGTGTCGCGGTCTCCCGCGTCGAAATGCGTCGAAAGGACTCTCTCGCCCTCTTCAATCAACCCGCGAAGCGTGTTGAGCAGTAGGTCGTTGTCCATGAGGGTACTGGCCAGTTGCTGTGGTTCGGAAGATTCCCGTGGTCAAGACCGGACGGAGAGGCAACGGTTGCGTTTTCTAAGGCATGGCAGGGCAAATGAATGAATCGGCCGTCGGATAATCGCCCTGGTGGCCGAAGCCACCAGGGCCAGACGGGATCATTCACCCGCCCTGACCCGGCTATCCCTTGTCGGGTTGCTCGCCCGACCATGGTTCGCATGGTGCCCGGGGGCGACTCTGTTTCACCTGGCAGCATCGATTCTAGCCCGGACGGAGGGACACCACCATCATTCATTTGCCCTGCCATGCCTAAAAAAACGCATCCTGCGGGGCGGCGGGTGGCACGCCCCACAAGGGCGTGGCGCGGACGCCCGAGTGACCACGCCCTTCGCTTCGCTCAGGGACGTGCCACCCGAGTGAGAGGGGAATCGGACTACGCGCCCTTCCGGCAGACGACGATCCAGCCGTTGGCCCGCAGGGAGCCGAACAGCCAGCCCAGGCGGAGGCCCCGCTGGCGCTGGGCGTCGAGGCGGACCAGCTCGTCGACGCGAAAGCCCACCTCGCGCACGGCGCAAAGCAGCTCGCGCTCTCCGTACGTGTGCAGGTACATCCTGGGAATGCCCCGGTAGTCGAAGAACTTGTCGCCCCGCTCCAGATCGCGGCTGGTCAGGCACTGCCAGAAATGAGTTAGCAAGTAGCGGCGCCCCACCCAGGAGAACAACTCGTACCAGAAGTTGTGCACGTGCAGCACCAACAGCCCGCCGGGCTGGACGATCCGGTAGGCGTGCTCCAGCGCCCGGCGCCGGTTCGCTCGGCCGCGGATCATCCCGATCGTGCTGAACAGGCAGATCACGTATTGGGCACACCCGTCCCGCAAGCAGTCCAGCTCTACCAGGTTTGCGCATATTCGCCATATTAGCAAATCTTCCAGGGCTGCCTTCTCTCCCACAATTCTCAGCATGTGTGGGGACAGGTCCACGGCCAGGCCGCGAAAGCCCCGTCGGGCCAGCGGGACCAGGGACCGGCCTGTGCCCGCACCCAGATCGACCACCAAACCCGGCTGGGCAAAATGCCTGGCCAGCAATTGCTCGTCGAACTCGAACAGGGGGGACGTGGCGAAGTAGCCGTCGTACTCCTCGGCTATCTGGGGGGATTGGGCATATTTCCACGCACCGCGGGTCACTCCGTGGGGAAGCAGCCATTCGGGTCGCCGGGCGTCGGACAAGGCAGTTGCTCCGGGCGGTTGATGAGGGGTTGCAAGCCCTTTATAATGCTTGGCTTGACACTTGCCTATGAGGTCGGCGGTCGACCCATACTCGACATCAGGCCCCCGCTGGGAGGGGGCATGGTCTGGTAGCTAAAGGAGAGGGATCGTGGCAATTCGTGTAGGTATCAATGGCTTCGGCCGGATCGGCCGGCTGGTGTTCCGGGCCCTGTGCGACCAAGGGTTGTTGGGCAAGGACATCGACGTGGTGGCCGTCAACGACATCGTCCCGGCCGACAACCTCGCCTATTTGCTGAAGTACGACTCGGTGCAGGGGAGGTTCGCCGGCACGGTCACGAGCGAGAAGTCCGGGCCCGAGGTGGCCGAGGACGACACCCTGGTCGTCAACGGCCGGAAGATCAAGTGCCTGGCGGTCAAGGAAGGGCCCGCCGCGCTGCCGTGGAAGGCCCTGGGTGTGGACGTCGTGGTCGAGGCCACGGGCCTGTTCACCGACGCCACCAAGGCCAAGGGCCACCTGGAGGCCGGGGCCAAGAAGGTCATCATCACCGCCCCGGCCAAGAACGAGGACGTCACCATCGTGCTCGGCGTGAACGAGGCCAAGTACGACCCCGCCAAGCACCACATTATCTCGAACGCGAGCTGCACGACCAACTGCCTGGCCCCGGTGGTCCACGTGCTGTTGAAGGAAGGCTTTGGCGTGGAGGAGGGCCTGATGACCACGATCCACAGCTACACGGCGACGCAGAAGACCGTGGACGGCCCCTCGAAGAAGGACTGGAAGGGGGGCCGCACCGCAGCGGTCAACATCATCCCCTCGACCACCGGCGCCGCCAGGGCCGTGGGTCTGGCCATCCCCGAGGTCAAGGGCAAGCTCACCGGCATGGCCTTCCGCGTGCCCACGCCCACGGTCAGCGTGGTCGATCTAACCGTCCGCACCGTGAAAGAGACCAGCTACAAGGAGATCTGCGCGGCGATGAAGAAGGCCAGCGAGACCTACCTCAAGGGCATCCTGGCCTACTGCGCCGACGAGGTCGTTTCCAGCGATTTCATCCACGACGCCCATTCGAGCATCTTCGACGCCGGCAGCGGCATCGAGCTCAACAGCCGGTTCTTCAAGCTGGTGAGCTGGTACGACAACGAGTGGGGCTACTCGTGCCGCACCGTCGACCTGCTCCTCATGGTCGGCAAGAAGCTGTAGGCTTGCGCCGGCCGCTTCGGTCTTGGCACGTCCCTTGCACCTGTTGGATTCGGCAAGGCGGTAGGCCACGGCCTTGCCGCCGGACGCAGGCGACCCCATCGAGGTGTCCCGGTCGCTCCAGCCCGGCGGTTTCCGGCCTTTTCTGCGTGGTCTCAACGGGCAAGGAAGCTGTAGACCATGAGGCGACGCAGACTCCGGCGCTGCAAGACGGTGCCGGCAAGGCCGCGGACCGATGGAACGTTTTGCAGGGCACCTCGCCAGGACCGGTAGCCACCCACGGCAGTTTGATCGCTGCTCGGCAGCGGCCGCCGGGAAGAATGAGGAGAATCGTCGTGAGAAACACATGGACCCTGATGACCGCTCTGGCGCTGTTGATCGCGGTGGCATCTGCCGGCCTTGCCCAGAGTGCCGATCCGGCCGCGAAGCCCGCTGCCAACCCGGCGGCGACCAAAGTCGATCCTTCGGCCGCGCTGCTATTGCGGGCCAGGATGCACCGCACCATGGCCGATCTGATGGAGGCCCAGGCTCAAGCCCCGGCCGCGCCGGTTGCGCCTGGCTGGCGATGCCCGTGGGGAACCCCCGCAGTGGGGCCCGGGACCGCTTGGGGAGGGTCAGGCCGCGGGGCAGGCGGGGGCCGCGGAGCGGGCTGGGGTCGTGGCCGCGGACCAGGCTGGGGTGGCGGACCGGGTTACGGCCACGGAGCCGGCTGGGGAGCCGGGGCCGGTTGGGGCCCGGGCTTCGTCGACCGCGATGGCGACGGCATCTGCGATAACCTCCAGCAGCGGACCGGCCAGAAGTAGCCCCCGGACCACCCGGGCCCTTGCGGCTCTCCCGCCGCCACGCCACGATGGAAGGAGTTGCCCCTCCCCTGGCCCTTGCCTCCCCTGATTCGGGGCCTTGCCCAATGCGATGGCATCGCAAGATCGCTCCTGCTGGCTGCCTGGGCCGGCCTGGCCGCGTGGCAACACCACGAGTACGGCCACGAGCGCCAGTCGGCCCGGGAGGACCTCTCTCGGCAGGCCGAAGCCCTGATGAAGGCCCTGGTAGGCGGCCCGGGCTCCCACCCCCGACTCGGGTTTCTCCAGTGCGAGCGGCTGCAGGAAGCGCTCGACCAGTTGGCCGCCTCGGGCGACGTGCTGGCCGCGAAGATCGTCGCCGAAGACTCCCGTGCGGTGATGACGGCCGGAACATCGGATCTGTTGGCGGCCTCGCCGGTCGAGACCGGGGGATTCTGGGACGAAGCGGGCCTGCGCTACGCGATCGATTTTCACGCCGGCCCGCAGTACGAGGGTGGTTCCCAGGGTCCGGGCGGGGGTGCGGGCCGCGGACGAGGCGGCGGCAAAGGTTGGGGAGGGCTGGCCAAGACCTCCGCCGCATCGAGCGACCTGGAGCCGTTCCAGGGCGGCGGGCGCTTTGTCGCCGTGCTGCTGTTGGATCGCTCTCAGACCGACGAGACCATCCGCCGTGCCTTCGGGACCCGCTGTTGGCTCGTCGCGGCTGGCGGACTGGTGTTAGTCTGCGTGGCCGTGGCCTGGCGGACCACGGTCCGCCTGGTTGAGGCCCGCGGCCGTGCTCGGGTGCTCGAGGCCGAGGCACGCCACCTGCGCGACCTGGGCCAGGCGGCGGCGGGCCTGGCCCATGAGACCCGCAATCCCCTCGGACTGATCCGCGGCTGGACCCATCCTGGCAATCTCCGCCTTGGAGAGGTCCGCGGATTCGGCAGCCGCGGCAAAGCTCGATGCGGACGACAACAAGAGCAGCACCGTCAAGACCAGCACCGTCGCGTACGTCACGGACGGACTTGTGAGACAAGGCTTCATCGAACGGACTCCCTTGCTCCAAGGCCGGGCGGCGAGGGATTCCGCCGGACTGGCCGTACCCACCCACTTGGCCATCGCCCCATTCTATCGCCTCCGAGGCCAAGCCACAACCTCGGGAGTCGCAACCGGTCACTGGCAATCCTGGGCGATGACGGGAACTTGCACGGCGGCGCCGGATCTGCGGGTCCGGCGCCGTTTGCCTTGCGCAGGGCAAGAGCCGGGGGCTGGGTAAATTCCGTTGCCCCGACCGCCCACCGAGCGATACAATACACGTAGCGGCTCGGGCTTTCTCCACGCACCGGACCAAGGTCGAGGGCACCTGCGTCCGGCGATTGGAGCAACGGAGGACTCAGCCATGCGCACCACGCTTCGACTGGCAGTCATCTTGCTTCTCGGCGGATCTCTCAGCCTCGCTTTGGCCGAGCGCGGCTTCTCCGCCGGCGCTCCCGGCCGGTCGTCGGGAGGCCCCGGCGCAGGTGCCGGCTCCGCGCGAGGCTCGTTCGGGTCAGGCGGCTCAGGCCGCTCCTTCGGCGCCGGCCCCTCGGCCGCGCCCGCGCGGTCTTTCAGCTCCGGCCGCTCCTTCAACGCCGGGTCGACTCCACGGACCTCGACGAAAGGATCGGGTGGTTCTTCCGGCGGGCCGAGTGTCTCTCTGGGCGGACCCAAGGGCTCCTCAGGCGGGTCGAAGGGAGGCGGCGGGTCGAAGGGGGGCACGATCCCTTCGTCCGGCCCGGGTTCCCGGCCCCCCTTCCCGCCAGGGTCTTCTTTCGGCACGCGATCCGGCCTCCTCTACGGCGATTCGCGTCACCATGGCGGCGTGAGCTGGTACTTCGGCTTCGGCGGGTACCATCACGGCAGCGTGTGGTGGGACCATCACTACGGCCTCCACTCGCCGATCATCGTGTTGCCGCTGTGGTTCTCCCTCTGGGACTCCTACTACCCGGGCTGCTATTCCTACTACGGCTATCCCGGCTACGACGGCTACTCCTTCGGCGATTACTACGGCTACGGCGACGCTTACGCCGCCCTGCCGGCAGTCCCGGCGGAGGATTTGCCGGCCGACGCCGCCGGGCCGGCCGATCCGCCGCCCGATGTGCCGGCCGATCCACCGGCCGCGGCCGCCGACGACCAGACCGCCAATCCCCCGGATTCCACGGCCGACTCACCCGAGGCCGAGGCGGGCCGGCAGTTCCACGCCGACGCGGTCTCGGCCTTCCGCCGCCGCGACTATCGCGAGGCCGCCCGGCTGGCCAACCACGCCGTGATCGAGCGTCCCCGGGACGGCAAGGTCCACGAGGTCCTGTCGCTGGCCCTGTTCGCCGCCCGGGAGTACCGCGGCGCGGCCATGGAGGCCCACGCCGCCGTGGCCCTCGGCACGCTCTCCGACTGGCCCACGCTGTACGGGTACTACAACGACCTGCCCAGCTACGAGAAGCAGTTGGAGGCCCTGGCGCAGTACGTGGGTAAAAACCCCACGGCGCTCGACGCCCGGTTCCTGCTGGCCTATCACGACCTGATGCTCGGCCACCCCCGGGAGGCCAAGGACCTCCTGGGGGAGATCGTGGCCAAGGTGCCCAAGGACAAGCAGGCCGCCGAGCTGCTCCAGCGGGCGGAAAAGGCGCTGAAGACCGCCGGCGCGGGCAAGGGGAAGTAGACCCGGCGATTTCGCTCACCGCGCCCCGGTCAGTCGTCGGGTGGCATGGCTTCACGCGGCGCAGCCGCGGGTAGCCATGTCGGTGCGGCTGTCATCCGCCTCCCACTGGGGCACCCGCCGCTCTTCTTCCCTCGATACACCTGAGCGACTGCTCCAACCACCATTCCTACGCCGCCGGCCCCGGGCAAGGGTCACGTAGGAGGGATTGGCGTCCTACGGAAGTGCGGCAAACTCCTTTTCTTGAGCGCCTCGTGGAACGCCTTCACTCGGTCCTCGCGATCCGACTCGTCCTCCAGGCGGCTGTCGCGGAGGAACAGATAGGGCCGGACAGGCGCCTCGGGCGCTTTTCGGCCGACCTCGTGAACGCCCAGCATGGTCAGGTCGCCACCGTTGCGGAACGTCAGGTCCTCGTGGCAGAGGAACCGGCCGTCTCGGATGTCGAAGAGCGTGACCGGGTCGCCCGCAAAGACGGGGATAGGGCCCGGAGTGGCGCCGGCCAGGACCTCGTTCAGCTTGCGCCCGATCGCCCGCACCGCCTTGATCCAGATCGACTTCATCTCCTCGCCGAACTCGCTGACCACCGCCGCCTTGGGAAGCAGATTGTACAAGAGCGCGAACGTGCCGATCAGCCCGAGGTGCTTCTCGTAGGTCGCCACGGGCGCGAACGCCCGTTCCTCTGGGCTCAGCATCCCCAAGGGTCCTTCGAGCTCCCACTCCTCGATCGACCCGACGTGGGCCACGACCAGGTCCGCGCCGGGGTCGCAGAAGGGGCGCGGATAGGCCGCGTGAATCGGCGTCGGCACCCCGCCCTTCCCCGACGGCCCCGGAGGCGAGAATGCCGTGTCGCCGGTGAACAGCAGGCGCCGCGGCCGATTGTCATCGAAACGGAACTCGAAGCCCAGCCCCACGGCGTAATCGCGGGTCACCACGTCGTCATGATACGCCGGCAACACGGTGAGCGTGACTCGTTCCGAGAGCCGAACCACCTGGGGATTCTCCTTCCTCCCCCGGTTCAGCGTCACCACCTCCTCGAGGTACGTGCAGTCTCTCAGGTCCAGCAGTCCCCCGAACTTCCGCGCCGCTCCCTGGCTGAGATAGAGCTTGACCTTCTTCTGCCGCTCGGGGTTGTCCTTGAACTGGTCGTTGAATTCAAAGAGGAGCGTCAGGATCGCCTCCAATTCGGCGGTGTGGTCGTTGTGGGCGTGGGTGACGACGATGTGATCGACGTCGCACAGCCTGCCCCCGGCCTCGGAGAAGATCTCCAGGAAGTCATAGCCCGGATCGATGACGATCCCGACTCCCAAGTGCTTGATGAAGTACCCACCCCCCCGCCTCGGCTCTCCTTCGTCCGGCACGGCCGGGGTGTAGGAGTTCCATTCCCGCGCCACCAGCAGGAACGACGCTTGGGCGTCAAAACGACTCTCCCCAAAGAACTCCTTCTTTCGGTCGCGTCCCTTTCTCAACTCCTCCTTGAAGGTCTCGCGGGTCTGTAGATCGAGCTCGACCGGCAACTGCACGGCCGCCTGAGCCGCCTCTTGGGCTCGCGGGCCGGCAAGAGACATCATCTTTCGGGCGAAAACCGTCAGGTGCGCGGGGGCGTTCGCGGCGTCGATCACCGTGCTGTAGTCCGCAATCGCCTTGCCCCCTTCCCCCTTCTCGTGGTACGCAACGCCGCGGTTAACCCGAGCCCAGGCTTTCGTCTCCGGCGGCAAGTTGGTATCGTCGATCGCCGCGTTTAAGTCCGCAATCGCCTTGTCCGGCTCCCCCCTCTTCCGGTACGCGGCGCCGCGACTGGCGCGGGCCTGGGCTTTCTGTTCCGCCGCCGAGTTGGTGTCGTCGATCACGGCGGTTAAGTCCCCAATCGCCTTGTCCAACTCCCCCTTCTTCCGGTACGCGGAGCCGCGGGTGAGCAGCGCCCAACTCCTCAAGTCGGCACTGAGTGCCGGCTCCTCGATGAGCGCGCTGCTGAGCCGCACCGCGCTTTCGTGTTGTTCTTGCCACGCCGCTAGCCGGGCATCGATCAGCGTCACCCAGTCCCGCAAGCCGGACTGCTCCGCACTGCTGCGCAGAACCTGCAGCAGGCGCAGCCGCTCGCCCCTGTCGGCCATCGCATACAGTCGCCAATACTCGGCACGGATTTCCTGTTCGTTCATCGTCGAAGACCCTGGTTCACGAGCCCCCGCGGGCCGGGAAAAGACGGCGATCCGGATTGGTGGCAAACCCCGCGGGTCAAGCCCTTAGAATACCACCCGCTGGGGCGGCCTGCAAGCGGGCCCCCGCGCGCAAGGGCCCTTTTGGGCCACATCAGGAAGAAGGGTACTTGGGCCATGGACACTCGACGGAAGAAAAGTACGGGTTCCTCTTCTCTGATTCCGGCGCACGAACGGCCCCTCCCCTCTTGCCTGCGGGGAATCCGGGGGTCGAGCAAGCGTCAAGGCCCGAACAGAGAAGAGGAACCCGTACTGCGTTGCGTGCCTCGGGTTGCGCTCCAGACTCGTGGCACGTACGCTTCTTCCAGATGAGCCTCTTTGTGAGGGAGAGGGGACCCACCTCTTCTCCTCTCCATCGGAACGCCACGGAGGGCGTTCCCTACAGACCATCGCGTGTGCTCCCGGAATCGCGTGAACCGGCCTTATACCCCCTTGGGCACGGCCCAGTGGTTCTCGCGGTAGCGGCGGCGGACGAGCTGGTTGGCCTCGTCGTCGCCGACGGTCTGCTCGGTCTTCGGGTCGAAGCGGACCTGGCGCCCGAGCCGGGCTACGATGTTCGCCAGGTGACTGAGCGACCCGGACCAGTGGCTCTTCTCAATGTCGGCGTTGGGGTGCCGGCCGGTGCGCAGCGCGTCGAGGAAATCGCGGACGTGCGGCTCCAGAGAGAGTCGGTACTTTTCTTGGGCGATTAGCTTGTTCCGCTCGCCGAACAACTGCCACCCGCTCTGCTTGCACAGGAGCATCATCCCCTTGGTGCCGTAGAAGGCGTTGCCGTTCTCGGCCCCCTCCTGGATGTACGGGGACCAGATCCGCTGCTCGTAGACCAGCGTGCGCTTGGCGCCGAGCTTGCCGTTGCCGGGGTACTCGAAGGCCACGTACTGGGTGTCGGGGAATTCCTGGTCGTCGTCGAAGAAGAGCTTGGTGCCGTGTCCGGCGGCCAGCGACGGATGGGTATCGACGCCCAAGCCCCACCGGGCCACGTCCAGGTCGTGGATGCCGTCGTTGCCGGCGTCGCCGGCGCCGAAGGCAAAGCACCAGTGCCAGCCGTTGTGGGCCCGGTTGGGCTGGTAGGGGAACCACTCGGCCGGCCCGACGTAAAGGTCCCAGTCGAAGCCCGGCGGGGGCTGCGAGGGTTTCTGGTGGCCGATGTTCGCCCGGAGCTGGCTGTTCCAGGCCTTGGCCACCAGGACGTCGCCGATAGCCCCTTCGCGCAGGAGCCGGACGGCCTTCTGGATGCCGGGATTGCTGCGGCTTTGGGTGCCGACCTGCACGACCCGCTTGTAGCGCCGGGCGGCCTCGACCTCGAGCCGGCCCTCGCGGATGTTGTGGGCACAGCATTTTTCGACGTAGACGTGTTTTCCGGCCTCGCAGGCGAGGATGGCGGCGGGCGCGTGCCAGTGGTCGGGCGTGGCGATGACCACGGCGTCGACGGCCCGGTCGTCGAGCACCTTGCGCAGGTCGATCACGGCGTGGTCGGCCCCAAAGGCCTCGCGGGCCTTGCCGGCCCGGGCGGAGTCGGCGTCGCAGGCGTAGGCAACCTTGACGTCGGATTGGGCGGCGAAGGTGCGGCCGAGGTTCCCACCCTGGCCGCCGCAGCCGATGATCCCCACCACGGCCCGCTGGTTCGCCCCGAGCGCGCGGGCCGGGCCGCGGGCCAGGCTCAAGGCGGCCACCAGGCCGGTCTGGGAGAGGAAACGTCTTCTTGATGGTCGGTTCATGGCTTGCCTCCGGTTGGGAACTCAGGGCCAGTAACAAAACGCCCCCCTCGGGTGGCACTGGCGTCTCGCCAGTGCTTTGGTGCGAAGCACGGGCAAGATGCCCGTGCCACCCCACCGCAAAACGGAGGGAGTCCCCGTTTTGTCGGACGGTAGTATAATCGGTTGGAGGAGAATTGCATGCCCGATCCCCCCCTACCGCAGGACAACTCGGCGGCTGCGGAGAAGGTCCGCACGTTTCCCCACAGCCCGGGGGTCTACCTGATGAAGGACGCCGTCGGGCGGGTGATCTACGTAGGCAAGGCCAAGGACCTGCGGAGCCGGACCGGGAGCTATTTCCTCAAGGCCGCGGCCGAGGACCCCCGGACCGCGCGCCTGGTCCAGGAGATCCGCGAGATCGACTACCTCGAGACGGAGAGCGAGGTCGATGCGCTGCTGGTCGAGGCCCGGCTGATCAAGGACATCCAGCCCCGCTTCAACCACGACCTGAAAGACGACAAGACGTTCCCGTACCTCGAGATCCACTGGGACGAGGACTTCCCCCGGGTGGAATTCACGCGGGAGCCGAAGGCCCGGGGGACCCGGCTGTTCGGGCCGTTTGCCGGGGCGGCGGGCCTGCGCGGGGCGATCCAGGTGTTGCAGACGATCTTCAAGTTCCGCACTTGCTCGCTGGACATCGACGAGAACGACTCGCGCTGGCGATGGTTCCGGCCGTGCCTGCTGGCGGCCATCGGCCAGTGCACCGCCCCGTGCAACCTGCGGGTATCGAGGGAGGAGTACCGCAAGGACGTCCGCCGGCTGATCCAGTTCCTGGAAGGGAAGAAGAAGTCGCTTTTGGACGAGATGCGAAGCGAGATGATCCAGGCGGCCGAGGCCCTGCGCTACGAGGAGGCCGCGAGGCTCCGCGACGAGGTCCACCTGCTTCAGACCCTCGATCAGCGCGGGGAGCTCGATACCCACGTGCAGCCGGAGGTCTTTCCCATCGATCCGAAAAAGGGCTTGGCCGGGCTGCAAGAGCTTTTGCACCTGGACAGGGCGGTGCGGGTGATCGAGGGGGTGGACATTGCCCAGCTTGGCGGGTCGGAGACCGTGGCCGGCCTGGTCCAGTTCATCGACGGGCTGCCGTTCAAGCCGGGCTACCGGCACTACAAGATCCGCGGGGTCGGGGGGATCGACGACGTGGCGTGCATTCGCGAGGTCGTTGCCCGACGCTTCCACCGCCTCCACGACCAAGGGGAAACGTGCCCCGACGTGCTTTTGATCGACGGCGGCAAGGGACAATTGAACGCGGCGGTGGCCGCCTTCGACGCCCTGGAACTCCAGCCGCCGATGGTCATCTCGCTGGCCAAGCAGCAGGAGGAGGTCTTCGTGATGGGGGGGGAGGGGCCGCTGCGCCTGTCGCGGCACGCGTACGCCCTGCGCCTGCTTCAGTACGTGCGCGACGAGGCCCACCGCTTTGCCCAGCACTACCATCACATCCTGCGGCGCCGCTCGACCCTGGGCCAATAACCCGTCCGGGGAAGGCCACCCTGCCCGGCTTCTCGTGGGGGCGACCGGCCGTGACTACATCGCCAGCTTCTTGCTGACGCTCACCCGGCCTAGGCGGTCGGCGCCCTCGTCAAGTCCGAGAGTACCGCACGGCATCGGCGGCCTCGAGGCGCCTCACAAGCCCTTCTCCGACGAGAACAGGCAGGATCTCCTCCATCCTCCGCTGCGCGATCTTTGAAGTCTCGGAAAGCTTCCACATGACGAGCGCTTTGCCGGCCTCGTGGAGTGCCTTGAGAACTGCCTCTCTCTCCGCCACACTCACGACGGTGGCTGGGGGTTTCGACAGCGGTGTTGGCGGGCCTGAAGTGGTTCCTGTCGAGGGGGCACTGCTCAACGGCCCTTTGGGAGACGGTGGGTCACCCGCCCTTCTTCCTGGGGGTAATTGCTGAGGCGGTGGTTCTGTCCTTGAAGAAGGATTCCCGGTGGTCGTCGGGGGCGGTGTGGACGCCACTGCCGGCTCGGCTGCTGCTGCAGTCTCTTCTGACTCCTCCGGGAAGAGTTCTCGTTGTTGGACGATGTTTTCCTCTGCCGTCTCGACCGTGTGCGTCCCCAAAGCTTCCATGCACTCGCTGCCAGACACCTCTTCAACCCAATCGCGCGAAACTGCTTCATCATCCGTGACCGCGTGGGGTTCGATGCCGTGAGCGCGAATGGCGTCGATCATTTCTCTGAACGCCCTCGATTGGTTCGCATAGAAGACGTGGCCGCGAATGCGAATAAACTTCCACCCGCAACGCTCTAACATCCTCTGGCGCGCCATATCGGCCTCGTATTGGTCGGGACCGTGCCAGTCATCGCCGTCACACTCAACAGCTAGTCTTCGCTCCCTGTCTTCGACAACCAAGTCGATGAACTTGCCAGCAACTTCGTATTGAGAAATCACACGAAATCCCGCGCTCAGTAGCCGTTCGCCAACGTCGCTCTCGAACTTATTCGGCTTCCGTGCGGAACCGTTGACCATTCTGTTCGTGTCGGGATTGTAGCAGAAATGCAGCAACCGACGGCGCATGCAATCGGGGCGCAGGTCACTCTCACGAATGCTGTGAAACAACCATTCTTGGTCACAGGCACGCGAAGCAGCTACATTGAAGCGCTGCTCGAAACGTTTTCCCGTTAGCGCCGTGAGATGTACATCTCCTTCGACGGCTGCGACCATGCTAAGGAACACAATGTCCCGCTCATCG
>Ga0315290_10000692_pt1 | contig 22363 bp, 12 predicted proteins | sample YL17G12_0_MG_FD_203627 | JGI IMG/M metagenome (GOLD analysis project Ga0315290, IMG submission 203627) | Sediment microbial communities from Yellowstone Lake, YNP, Wyoming, USA - YL17G12_0 | ecosystem: Environmental > Aquatic > Freshwater > Lake > Sediment | place: USA: Wyoming | collected... | reverse complement strand
ACTGAGTGAGCGAGTGGAACAGCACCTCAAGAACCAGCGTACTTTTTCCGGACCCTGACACGCCGGTCACACAGGTGAGCAGACCGAGCGGAATCTTGGCGGTCATCCCCTTGAGATTGTGTTTCGTGGCCCCCACGATGGACAACAGCCCCTTGGCCTTGCGCTGGCGGCGAGGCAGGCTGACCATTTGCGTGCCGCGAAGGTACTGGCCCGTCAGGGAGTCGGGGTTCTCCATGACGTCAGTCGGCGTGCCTTGGGCAATGATCTGGCCCCCCTGCGTTCCGGCGCCAGGACCCATATCCAGCAGATGGTCCGCCGCCATCATGGTTTCTGCATCGTGCTCCACCACCACCACCGTGTTGCCCAGGTCGCGCAGGCGCAGCAGGGTCTGGAGCAAGCGCCGGTTATCCCGCTGGTGGAGACCGATCGACGGCTCGTCGAGGATGTAGAGAACGCCGACGAGGCCGGAACCGATTTGCGTGGCAAGCCTGATGCGTTGGCCTTCTCCACCGGACAACGTCGCGGCCGCCCGATCCAACGTCAGGTAATCCAGACCGACGTTGACGAGAAACCCGAGCCGTTCGCGAATTTCTTTCAAAATACGATGGGCAATCACCAGTTCGCGCTCGGTGAATTTCAACGAACCGAAGAAGTCGGCGGCCGCTCGCACGGAGAGATGCGTCACCTCCGCGATCGACTGTTCCGCCACCTTGACGGACAGGCTTTCAGGCCGCAGCCGCGCGCCCTTGCAGACCTCGCAACGCTCAAGCAACGTGAAGTCTTCATCGTCAGGACAGCCGGACGCCATGGCGTAGCCAATGCCGTCGCAGGCCGGGCAGGCTCCATGCGGGCTGTTGAACGAAAACACGCGCGGCGTAATTTCCGGATAACTGACGCCGCAGCGGATGCAGGCGAGCTTCTCGCTATAAAGTGACACTTTCCCGTTGTCCGTCAGCACGCCGACAAGCCCGCCGGCGAGTTTCAACGAGGTCTCCACCGAATCGGCCAACCGTCGCGTCAACGCTTCGCCTTGCTTCATCACCAGCCGATCGACCACGATTTCGATCGTGTGTTTCTTCTGTTTATCGAGTGTGATGTCCTCGCCCAACTCAACCAGCTGACCATCCACCCTGGCCCGGACGTAGCCGGCCCGGCGCATATCGAGGAGTTCTTTCCGATACTCTCCCTTCCTGCCGCGGACGATCGGAGCCAATAGCTGAAACTTGCTCCCCTCCGGCAGCAGGCCAATCGCATCGACCATCTGTTGCACGGTCTGCGCGGTAATTTCATCGCCACACTGAAAGCAGGAGGGGCGCCCGACCCGGGCAAAGAGGAGGCGGAGATAATCGTAAATCTCCGTCACGGTTCCGACCGTGGACCGGGGATTGTGGCTGGTGCTCTTTTGCTCGATAGAAATGGCTGGCGAGAGCCCTTCGATCGAATCGACGTCGGGCTTGCCCATCTGTTCGAGGAACTGGCGGGCATAGGCCGAGAGCGACTCGACGTACCGTCGTTGCCCTTCGGCATAGATCGTGTCGAAGGCCAGCGACGACTTGCCCGACCCGCTCAACCCCGTGATCACGACGAGCCGATCGCGCGGAATCGTCACGTCGATGTTCTTGAGGTTGTGCTCGCGTGCCCCTTTGATGATGATCGAGTTATGCATGAGGGCGGGATTATACCATGGGGATTAGATTCGGCAGTGTCCTAGGAAGGGTGCCAGCGCAACGAAAATACATTTGTGTGCACCTAAGGCAGGAGAGTATAGTGGACCCCAATTTCCGGACAGTAGTTTAAGGTGGTAGCCTGCTGTACAAAGGAGCAGGTCATGAGTGCACGTACGCGCAAGCATTTCAGTGGGGCGTTCAAGGCCAAGGTGGCACTGGAGGCAATCCGAGCGGTCAAGACGGTGCACGAGATTGCCCAGGAATACGGGGTCCATCCGACCCAAGTGGGGCAGTGGAAGAAGGAACTGTACGAACAGGCCGCAGACCTCTTCGACGCCAAGCGCGGTCCGAAACCTGCTGACCCGTCGGCGAGTCCAGAGCGGCTCTATTCCGAGATCGGGCGGCTCAAGATGGAGCTGGACTGGCTTAAAAAAAAGTCTGGGCTATGCCTGTAGCCGCGCGGACAGGCTGGGTGAGTCCCCATGAACCACTGACCCTGACCCGGCAATGTGCACTGACCGGGGTGACGCGGTCCACGCTCTATGCGCCACACCCAGCCGCCACACCGGACGAGCAGGAATTGATATTGCTGGGACTGATTGATGCAGAATACACCCGGCATCCATTTTACGGCAGCCGCAAGATCCGGCAATACCTGCGCGCGGTCGGGCACCCGATCAACCGCCAGCGGGTGCAACGACTGATGGGCATACTGGGCCTTGCGGGCATGGCACCGGGGCCGAATACCAGTCGCCCACACCCGCAGCACACGGTGCATCCGTACTTGCTTCGCGGCGTGGTGGTGACACGGCCCAACCAGGTCTGGAGTACGGATATTACGTACATCCGCCTCGCGCGTGGATTCGTGTACCTGGTGGCCGTGCTCGACTGGTATTCGCGTCGCGTGCTGTCCTGGCGATTGTCGAACACGCTGGAGAGCGGGTTCTGCGTGGAAGGGCTGGAGCACGCCTTGCAAATCTACGGCATCCCCGAGATCTTCAACACCGATCAGGGCTGCCAGTTCACCGCGGAGGCCTTCACCGGGGTGCTCAAGGCCCACGGCAGCGCCATCAGCATGGACGGGCGCGGGCGGGCCTTGGACAATATCTTCGTGGAGCGGCTCTGGCGGAGCGTCAAGTACGAAGACGTCTATCTGAGAGGGTACGCCACGGTGCCGGAATTGCGGGTGGGACTGACGGAATACTTCGTGCTTTACAACACGGAACGACGACACCAGTCGTTGAATTACGTGAAGCCGGACGAGGTCTACCGGACAGCGAGTGGAGGCGGAGCACAGATTGTGGATCAATTCGGTGAGACCGCAACCACGCCCCCAGAAACACAAAAAGAAACAGAACACCGGGGCAGCGCCGTTCCGCTGCATGTAAACGGTTACCCTCTTAAACTCAATGCATGAGTGTCTTGACGGAGGGGTCCACTGTATGGCTTCTCTCCCCAACATTGGCGAAGGAATTCATGCGATCGGCGCGAAGCTCGTCGCCAGCTTTGGCCCAAACTCTCATCGTATTACGACTCTGGATCGGGTCACGGCGCGCCTTCGGGCGCGGTCGAGCTTGTAACCACCACTTGTCACTCGAGAAACGGCAGCGGATTTCCTTCTTATTCGACTCTGAAGTGCGCCAATGATTCTTGATATTGCGTCAACGGGCCGTAACGCTCCTTGCCAGACAGACACCTTGTGAGCGAAGGAGGCCAAAATGGGGCCCAACGAGCCAAAAGATAAAGAGGACGCGGATCTGCTGCGCCGTTCCAAGATTTCGCCGCACCTGTGGGCCATGATTGCCGACTGGGAGCGCCGGGGCAGAAGCGTGACTCCCGCGCGCGCAAAGGGCGCCACGCCCTCGGGGATCCCCTTGGCTCCGGTTCTGATCGAAATGAAGACCGCGGACACATCCGCCTTGGTTCGCGCCGGCATCCAATTCCAGCACCTGGTGGGGTTGTTTTACTCAGCGCTGGTCCCGCTGGACAAGATTGAGCCGCTAGCTGACATCGACGGCCTGGAGCACGTTCACAGTGAGCGCCAGATGAAGCCTGATCTGGATGAGTCTATCCCGGAAATCCACTGCAACACGGTGCGCAATTCCCAGCCTCCTTTCTCCGGCACGAACAAATATACCGGGCTCGGTGTGGTGGTCGGGATCATCGACTCCGGCATCAATATTCTCCACCCAGTTTTCAGAGATCCGGCGAACCAAAGCCTGACGCGCATCTTCGCGATCCTGGACCAAACTGCGACCGTCAACGTAAATCCAACCTACGGCGGCGCCGTCTTCGACATGGCGGCAATCGAGGCCGCGATCGCCGCTGGCAGGCAGATCATGCAGCCTGGGAATACGGGCAACAGCGATCATAAACACGGCACGCACGTGGCCAGCATCGCCGCGGGCAACGGACACATCGCGGGGAACTGCCACGGACGATACACCTTTGTCGGTGTAGCGCCGGAAGCAATACTTGTGGTGGTGAAGTACGCGTTCAATAGTTCTTCGTTGGCGCGGGCCATGCAGTTTGTCGTCGATCAGGCGGCCCTGCTCCCTCTCGGCCCCAGACCCGCGGTGATCAACATGAGCTTCGGGTCTTCGATTGGTCCGCATGACGGGACGGATCAGACGGATCAGATCGTCGATACGTGGCTTGCGAGCCGCCCAGCGGGCTCTGGCACGGTGGTGCTGGTGGCCTCCGCCGGCAACAATGGGGGGCACGGCGGTAATGTCGCCGGTGACGATTCCCATGCCACCGGAACGATTCCCGCAGGAGGCGTGGCGAAGCTGCTGCATTTCAACCTGAACGCGCAGACCCAGCACAGCGGGCAACTCATAACCAGCGTCGAGATCAGATTCACCGCCCCCAATGGTGTGGCTTGCAAATTGACGCCGCCGGGCAACAACATTAACATTACGGCAGGTTCCAACACGGCCGCCGCCGACGGAGCACAGACGACGTTTACAGAGGTGACCCAGAACAGCACTTGCACGATCACTCCCAGCGTGATCAATGTGGCGGCGAATACCCGGCGGATAAACATTTCCATCACCTCCGCCGCCGCCGGCAAGAACCAACCGGGAGACTGGACGATTGAGCTTACCAACGCGGGCGGTGCCCCGATTGTGTATCACGCATGGCTTGTTGGTGACCAATTCGAGCGCTTCGCCGACGACCTGTCGCGGGCGAACACCATTGGATCGCCGGGCAGCTCCAGGACCATCATTACCGTGGGTAATTACGTGAAGGGCAAGAACAAAGGCCAAATCGCCGATTCTTCCAGCCGCGGCCCGCTGCTCGATGCGCCGACCTTTACACAGAAGCCGGACCTGTGCGCGCCCGGCGAAACCATCACTGCTGCCCGGCGCGATTTTCACGACGGCTGCTGTTGCGATTGTTGTTGCGATTCCTACATCGGCGAGTTCGGCACCAGCATGTCAGCTCCGCACGTTACCGGCGCCGTGGCACTCATGCTGGAGCGGAATCCCGCGCTCACCCACGCGCAGGCCAAGAGTGTCTTGATGGATACCGCCCGTAAGGACGGATTCACGGGCACCACCAACAACAGCACCTATGGCAACGGGAAGCTCGACGTCGTGACCATGCTCAACGATCCCCGCGTAAAACAGGGTCTGCCGGACGTGACCGGCGCCGAGATGTACTCGTTCCAGCGCAGGCAATCGCTGGCCGAACAGGCCGCGCTGGCCGGGTCCCGGCTGCCGCAGATCGAGGAGGGCGCGCCGCTGTGGCGGCTGCTGCGCACCGAAGAGGGCCAGCGCTTGTACGAATTAGGACGCGATCACTGGGAGGAGGCACGCATGCTGATCAACACGCGCAAGCGCATCGCCACCGTGTGGCATCGCAATCATGGCCCGCTCATGATCCACCATGTGATCCGCGCCGTGATGATTCCCGATGTGGCGCTCCCCAAGGAGGTAGAGGGCGAGGCCGTCAGCATCCGTGCCGCGCGTCTGGTGACGGCGCTCGAAAAACACGCCAGCCCCGAGCTCCGCGCCGCTTTACACACGGCTTTGCCTTGGGTCGCCCGGCTCGAAGGCAAAACCCTGATGGATGTTGTCGAACTGCTCGAAGCGCGCGAGTTGCAAAATGCCTGACCAAGCTGGAACCATCGAGCGCCTGCTGACGCAACTGGCGGACGCTCTCGCGCCGCTGGCGGATGAGCTGACGCCCGCCCTGTTGCAGGATTTAGGCATCGGGATTCCGGCCGCGTGGTCGGGACAGGTGGCCGGCGCGTTCACCCACGTCTCCTCCGCCGCCCGTGCGCTGACGCCGGCTGCCGCGGACTTAGCGGCCGCGACCACGGGCGGCAACGCCGTCACCATCATTGCCAAGAGCGCCGCACTGGGCATCCGCATCGCCGAGATGGCGGCGGCTTCGGTACAACTGGGCGACACCATCGGCCAGGCCGCCACTGCCGACGGCTCGCTGACGCCGGCGCAAAAGGCGCATTTCACGGCCAGCGTTGGAGATTTCTTTGCCCGGCTCACGGAGTTGATGGCGCTGCGGCTCCTGGAAAAGAAGCTGCCTCAATTGGCGGCGCTGTTGGACGTCACCGGCATCGCCACCAGCACGATTCTGCCCGGGACGCCGGGCGATTTCACCGCACCTCCGCACGTGCGTCGCGGGTTCAACCTCAATCACCTCGCCAAGCTGTTCCAGGACCCTCAAGGCCTGGTCCACGACCTCTATCAATGGGGCGATCCGGCGTTCGACGGGCGCTTGTTCCTGGCGCGCCTCGGGCGCTTCCTCAACTCCTACGAGATCCCGGCGTTTCTGCTCGAGCCGACCGGTCAGCCGCCGATCCTCGAATCCATGATTCTGTCGCTGCAGGCCAATACTTCGGTTACGCCTCCAGGGATGGGCTTCGAAGTGCGGCCTCCGGCCACCTACTCCGTCAACAAACCGTTCGCGCTGGCGGGCCCTTGGTCGTTGCAAGTGAGCTTCACCGGAGCGTACGCGGCGGGACTGCAGGGCTTGGTGCAATCCAACGGCGACTTCAAAGTGCGGCCGCCTACAGGGACGGTCAACGCAACGGCGAACGCATCTCTCATCGGACGAAAGCCTTCCGGAGCGATGCAGATCATCGGCCTTCCGGGCGGCACGCGCCTCGAAGTTGCGCAGATCACTGCCGGCGTTGGCGTGAGGGTGGCTTTCAACACCGCCACAGGCACAGCGGATGTTTCACCGGAAGTTACCGCCGCGCTTGACCACATGAAGCTCGTCATCTCGCTCTCAGGGGGCGACGGCTTCCTTAAGAGCGCCATTCCGGCGAGCACCATAGAAGCGGAATTCAGTCTCTCCGGCCGTCTGAATCGGGATGGCTTCGCTGTGACCGGCAGCGGGAAAATAGAAGTCCTGATGCCTACCCACATTTCGCTGGGGCCGCTCGAGATCCAAAGCATCTGCTTCGTAGCCCGCCTCTTCGATCCCGATCCCGTGACGCTCGAACTGTCGGCGGGTCTGAAGTTCAGTCTGGGACCCCTGGTTGCAGTGGTCGAACGAATGGGCGCGAAGGGCGCATTCAAACTGCCCGCGAGCGCGAACGGAAATGCCGGACCGGTGCAGTTCGAGCTTGGATTCAAGCCGCCCGAAGGCGTTGGCCTTTCCATAGACGCGGGAGCCGTCCGCGGCGGCGGATACCTCTACTTCAATTTCGAGAAGGAAGAATACGCGGGCGTTCTGCAGTTGAAGATCCTCGAAATGGTGTCGGTGACCGCCATCGCGCTGATCACCACCCGAATGCCCGACGGCTCGAGCAACTTCAGCCTTCTGGTGATCATCAGTGTGGAATTCGTGCCCGGCATACAACTGGGGCTCGGATTCACACTCGTCGGCCTCGGCGGTCTGCTCGGTCTAAACCGGACCATGCTGCTTGAGCCGCTGATGAATGGCGTACGTACGGGAACGATCAATTCGATCATGTTCCCGCAGGGCGACATCATCGCCAACGCGCCGCGGATCATCAGCGACCTTCGCGCGATCTTCCCGCCGTACGTCGGCAAATTCCTGATTGGCCCCATGGCCAAGCTTGGTTGGGGAACGCCGACACTGGTGAGCGTTTCGCTGGGCGTAATCATCGAAATCCCTGGGAATATCGCAATCATCGGCATTCTGCGGCTGGCGATCCCGACCCCCGACGCGGCTCTCATCATCATTCAAGTCGCCTTCGCCGGCGCCATCGAGTTCGATCGCAAACGCCTCTTCTTCTTCGCTACGCTCTTCGACAGCCGCCTTATCTTCCTGACCCTGGAAGGCGGCATGGGGCTGTTGCTCGGTTGGGGGGACGATCCGTCGTTCGTGTTTTCGGTGGGCGGCTTCCACCCGCGCTTTAATCCCCCGCCCCTCCCATTTCCGAGCCCCGACCGACTTGCGATTACGATCATCAACACGCCGGCTGAGATGGTGCGGGTCACCGCCTACTTTGCCGTCACCAGCAACACCGTCCAGGTTGGCGCCGCCGCCGAGATCCGTTTCGGTTTTGAGGACTTCGGTATCGAAGGGCACCTCGGGTTCGATGCACTCTTCCAGTTTTCGCCGTTCTACTTCATCATCGAAGTAAACATCTCGCTCCGACTGAACGTGTTCGGCCTCGACGTTCTCAGCGTGCGCGTGGATTTGAGCCTGGAAGGACCTTCACCATGGCGCGCCCGTGGAACAGGTCATGTGTCGCTGCTGTTCTTCGAGATCAGCGCCGATTTCGACGTGACGTGGGGCGATCGCGCCGAAACCACACTGCCGCCCATTGCTGTTCTTCCGCTGCTGCAGGCTGAATTCGACAAGAAGGAAAACTGGACCGCTGCGCTGCCTGCCGGAAGGAAACTGATGGTCGCGCTCCGAGCCTCGACGGAGATGCCCAACCAGCTGGTGATGCACCCGTTGGGGTCTCTGCGCGTGAGCCAGCGCCTGCTGCCGTTGGCGCTCGCGCTCGATAAGTTCGGCACACAAAAGCCAAGCGACGCAAAACGTTTTGAACTCCTGGTTAGCGGCGGCGGCCTGGCAAAGATCGGTGATGCTCGCGAGAAATTTGCGATGGCGCAGTTCGTCAAGATGGACGATGCGACCAAGCTCTCGCGGCCCTCATACGAATCGGGCAACGGCGGCCTGGAGTTGAGTGCAGCCGGCGCTCAAATGGCAACCAGCCACATGGCCCGCCGCGTTGTTCGCTATGAAATAGTTCTCATTGATGGCGAATTCAGGCATCACATCCCGAAAGGGATTCTCTCCGTAGGCCTTTTCGCGCATCACTTGGCAGGCAGCGCCGTCACAATCAGCGCCCTCAGCGCCAGTTACAAACGCAAGCTTGACCCGTTCCCGAACGAAAAGGTCAAGGTTAAAGGCGAAGCCTACACCATCGTTGACACCGACACGAATCGCGTGATCGGCGGGGTGACGGAGTTCGCGAGCTCTGCCGCGGCCCATGGTCACCTGCAAACGCTGCAGGGTTCGGAAGCCCTGGTTGGACGCAATCTCGACGTCGTCCCAGTCTGGGAGGCAACACAATGAGCCATCCGCTCGCCACCTACACGTTCTTGCCCTGGATGCGCCAAGGCTTGAGTCTCAGCATTCAGCAAACCGAAAGCACGCCGAACCCTGACCTTCGCGCATCCATCGGCATTCAGTTGACGGTCCGCGCCGAGGGTATCAGCGCACCCGTGCCGGACATGAATCTTGCAACCAACAAGATCCAGCTGTACGGCCCGGGCGAGTTGCTGGGCATCGAAGAATTGCCGCTGATCAAGACGGAGCCTCGCCATTGGATCACCGATTTTGAGCCGAACAATCTCGCTCATATCGAGTTCTACGATGAAGACTTTCCGTGGCTCTATACACCCGCTCGGCCCAATAACTCCACGCACCGGCATCTGCCGTGGATCATGCTGGTTGTGCTGGAGGAGGGCGAGTTCACCCACGGCAAAGGCGACACGGCCGCGCCGTTTATCGACATCGCGAACCTAAATAAGCTGCCCGTGAAATCAGAGCTGTGGGCATGGGCGCACGTTCACGTCAACCGCAATCTCGGCGCCAGCGACTCGACCATCGTGAGCGATACGGGCCCTGCAATCGCGGATAAACTACGCGCCACTCTTTCGGAAAATCCCGACTTGGCCTACTCGAGGATCGTCTGCCCGCGGCAACTCGAACCCAACAAGGCATACCACGCGTTTCTCATGCCGACGTTCGAGACGGGGCGCGTAGCTGCGCTCAAATTGGATGTCACGAAAGTGGACGATGCCCTCCGCGGGGCGGCAGAGCCTCACCCACAGCGCGCGAATCTCGCTGGGGGCAGTTTCCCGTATTTCTACCGATGGTATTTCCGAACCGGCAACAAAGGGGATTTTGAGTTTCTCGTTCGGCTGCTGAAACCGCAGCCGATGGACGTTCGCGTTGGACGCCGCGATATCGATGTTCAGGAGCTCGGCAGCAACCTGAGAGGCATCGTTGGACCCGATCACAACGGCATTCTGCGGTTGGGCGGCGCATTGCGCATTCCCGAAGAAACGTTGCCGCAGCACGATAAAGACGAGGCGAAGCGGTTTGAAAACTGGGCTGAGCCGCGGCCTCATCAGTTTCAAAAAGACCTTGCGGCCTTCATCAATCTGACCGACGACTACTCGACACGTTCCGCGACCGACGCTCACAACGATCCCGCCGTGCCTGACGAAATCGGCGCCCTGCCGAATGGCGACACGGATCCAGATCCGCTGATCACTCCGCCGCTGTATGGCACGTGGCACGCGCTGACCAAGCGATTGCTGTTCAAGCAGGACGGCTCGCCTGTGTCGAACACGTCCAACTGGGTGCACGAACTGAATCTCGATCCGCGCTACCGGACCGCGGCAGGTTTTGGCACGGATGTCGTACGCAAGCGGCAGGAAGAATACATGAACGCCGCGTGGGAGCAGATCGGCGAGGTGCTCGAAGCGAATCGTAAGATGCGCCTGGCTCAATTCTCCATGGCTGTGTCGCTCGCGTGGTTCACGCGGAACTTCGCGTCTCTCCAAACCGAGGCGCCCGAGCGTCTCTTGATGCTCTCCGCGCCGCTATCCAAGCGCGTAATGATGGACGAGGTCACGCTTCGCAGGGCGATCTCCGTCAGCACCATACCGGTTGCTTTCGTCGCGCCTACGATGAGGCGCATGCTGCGTCCTTCCGGCCGGCTCATTCGTTCCCTGCCCGCGGGAGCGTCGCCCGCATCCTCCATTCCGGCAGAGATCATGCGCGGGCTGAACGACGGCACGTTGACTACTGCTCAACCGCCCGCCCTTCCGCCGGGCGCCCCATCGGTTGGCGGCCTCTCTCAGGATGTCGCGAAGAGCGTACCGGAGTGGCTCGTCGACTTACTTCGGCGGTACCCGAACTTACCGTTGTGGATTCTGATCGGCGGACTCGTGTTAGCGCTCCTTCTGCTTCTATTTGGGGTTTGGATGATTACGGTTCTGTTAGCCGCCGCCGCGGCGGGAGGCTACTACTGGCTGAAGCAAGCGGCAGAAACCCTCAAAGCGGCCGACACGTTGCGGCCGGAAACCAAGGGTCCCGACTACGTCGCGAGTCTCCCTCCGGACCCGACCTTCACCCTTGAAGCTTTCGGTACCGTCGCGAGTGTGCCGGCGACAGGCGTCGGCGACAATGCTACCGCCGTGCGTTTCAAAGACGCGCTTACCACCACGATTCAGTTCGACAGTGAAGTGCGCTTGGCCACCGTGCCCGTTGTGCGGAAGCCGCTGAACATTCAGGTAGCCGCAAGTCAAACCGTCCTCACTCTCGATCCGGCGCGATCGGTCCCAGTCTTCTATTACAAGACCGTGCTGTTCCCGGGCCGCATCAAAGGCGGACTGCGGGAGACGTTTGTTGAAGCGATGGCTTACCCCCGCATCGATCAGCCAATGTATCGGCCACTGGCGGACATCAGCGGCGATCTTCTTTTGCCCAATGTCGGTCTCATCCCGCCCAACAGCATCAGCCTGCTCGAGACCAACCAGCGCTTCATTGAAAGCTATATGGTGGGTTTGAACCATGAGTTCGCACGCGAACTTCTGTGGCGTGAGTATCCGACCGATCAACGCGGCAGCTACTTCCGTCAGTTTTGGGACGCCAGCGGCTATAAGGATACAGAAGGGTTGTCCCCCGATGCGCTTCGCGAGAAGCTGTACGACATTCCCAAACAACACCTGTGGCCCTCGGCGTCGCCGCTCGGCGCTCACGACAATCGGCAGCCGCCGGGCTCGCCACCGAAGGAAGAAGTCGTCTTGTCAATTCGCGGCGAGCTGTTGAAGCGCTACCCGACGGCCGTTATCTATGCGCACAGAGCGGATTGGCAACGCAAACCTGACGGCTCGATTGATCAATCGAAGATCCGTATACCCGTTCCGCTCACACCAGACGAGGAGAGCGATCCGCCTCCGGACAAACTGAAGAACCCGCTGTATGGCGCGAAGGTGGATCCCGACATTACGTTTCTCGGTTTTGATCTCAACGTCAAAGAGGCCAAAGGGAATCCGGCGACGAACGATGCCGGCTGGTTCTTCGTGATCAAGGAACGTCCCGGCGAGCCGCGCTTCGGCCTCGACATCAGCCGAGACGGCGCGCCGATCAACAGTTGGAGCGATCTCGCGTGGCCCGATGTCACCACAACCAACTCCATCTTGCGCATCAACGCTGGGATGAACGAGCACACGCTCACGATTCCCCCTCCGGCCTCTGAGGGCCCGGAGGAATTGGCTCAGCATCTTGAAGATAAACAGGTGCGGTGGAACCGCAATACGAATGCGGCTGACGTGGCCTATGTGCTCTACCAACTGCCTGTGTTGGTAGCGGTGCACGCCGCCGAGATGCTGCCACAAACATAAGGAGCATGAAACCATGGCTGACCTGAATGAGCTCCTGCGTCTCGCGCGCGAACACCGCGAAAAGAGTGATGCAACCAGCCGCGCGCTTACAACGGAGGCCGCGCGGCTGGCTCGGCTGCGCGAACAAGCCGCCAACCTGTCGCGCCGGGTTGATCCCCACGACGGCCATCAGGGCAACCAGAGGGAGAAGCTCCGCGAGGCGATCGCCGAGAGCGAAGGGAAAGTAGCGGACCTGAGGGGGCAAAAGCGCGCAGCTGTTGACGAGTGGATTCACATCAGCGGGATGCTGGAGCCAGTTGTCGATCCGCGCCGGGCGATATCCGGTCTCGACGCCGACTATCCGATTCTCCTGTTCCCGGTGCGCCTTGAAACGCGGTTCGTGTCGGCTGCCGGCTCGAATGGAGCGCGGAGACAGCTGCTGGTTCGCATCTATCCTGACGACTGCCTGGTGGACAGTTTCGAGCCCGATCTCTCCGAGAACGAAGTCAAGAATCTCAGACGTTACTGGTGCACCATTTGGGCCGCGGGCGGTGACGAATCACGCGAGCAGTCGGCGTGGCGTGAGCTGTGCTCGGCTCATGGCGCCGGTCGCGCAATGTACTTGATCCAGCAATATAAGCCGCTCGCGGACTCGGATCCCATTCCCGCTCGCAGCAATGCGAGCGAAGTGATTCTCGCCATTCCGGCCGATGCCCCGTTGGCGAATGCGACCGAGAAGAGCAGTCTGGCGGCGTACTGGACCGCAGCGTGGCGGGCTGGCAAGAATGCTACTGCGCTCGCCGCAGCCTTCCAAGCGTTGACGCTTGCGGTCACCGCGCCTCGCGCCGAAGAACTGCGCACTTCATACGTTCCGTACAACGCACAAGATCCCCCAGGCGCTGGTGTCGACCGTGCCGTGGTTCCAGTTTCCACCGTGTTCGTTTCTCTCACGCCCGTCGCCACCGCTGCGACCAAGCGTCAGGCGTGGACCCGTGCTCCGCAGGCATCGCTGCTCCCGGAGCGTTTTGTTCTGATCGCCGATAGCGGACCCGAGCATCTCGAACTGCTCGGCGGCCTCGTCACTCAGCCCCTCGCCGTGGGTCCCGATCCTCTTGCGGAACAAAGCGAGCAATTTCAGGAAGTAGGTGGCGATCTGATCGTGCCCGATCCACTTCGTTGGATGACGGATTTCGAAACGGCGCTCAAAGCGGGCATGGCGTTTCGTATCGATCTCAGCGCGCGCCAAGCCTCCGAAGGATTTGACCGGTTGTATGTGCTTGGCGTCCGGCTTAACCCCGATGCTCAGCAATCGCGGACGGACTTCGAACAACTTCTTGGGCATCATACGTCGGGGCAATCTGGATTCGCGATTGTCCCGCAAGGCACAGCGACCAATAACAGCGAAGAGGGCTCTACCGGATGGACGCGCGTCCAAGAGGCCGACGAGTTGTTCCACCTTTCGCGAATGTCCTCCGCGGGCGATAAGCAGTTCGACGAGAACGCGACCGCGCCTTACACGAAAACCGACGGGCTCCTTCTGGCCGAGGCGCTGGGCATCGACGCGGCCGTTCTGCAGGCGATTCCAAATGCGGACGGCCTTGACCAGGTACAAGCACGCGCCATGAATACAGGGCTGTTTCCAGCGACGCTTGGTTATTGGCTCGACACACAACTGCTCCCCGCGTTCGAGCCGAGCACCATCGCTCGGATCCGGAGACATTTCCTGGAGCGGGTGAGGGGAAGCGGCGCGGTTCCCATCGTCCGCATAGGCAAGCAACCGTACGGAATCCTGACCACTACTGCGTTCAGCCGAATGACGTGGATGGAAGCGATTGAAGACGGCAATTTCATTCGGGCCGTTGTTCGACCCACTGACCGTCAATTCCTGGTCGTACTTCGCGACGTGTTGCGCGCGATCGCGCAGCGGTATTGGGATACCCTCGCGCTGAACGTGCCCCGCGTAGGACGTCGCAGTGAAAACCCTCAACAGCAGTTGCTCGACATCATGGGTCTGCACCCGTCCTCAGTCGAATTCCACCTTCAGATACTGGATAGCGCCGACCGCATTTGGAACGAGTACAAGCTAGGCTCGAAACGCCGTACTTCCCTTGAAGCTTCCATGCGGAGTAGCATGCGGGCGACCTATCAAGTATTGAAGGATTTGGGTTACGGCGGACTGGAGCCTGAAATCACGGCGAAGTTTTTCTCGGAAGTGGAAGGACCGATGAATCGCCCAGTTGTCGACATTCCGCCGCTCTCGGAGACGGCGGAATTGACACTGTGCACGACCGACGGCAAGAACTATCTGACCTGGTGCCGGGAAAAAGCGAGAACTGCGTTCGAGGATCTGCGGCTTCAGCGCGGCTTCAGCGAGGGCAAAACGCCGAACGCTCTCCTGTATCACGTCCTGCGACATGCGCTGCAACTCGGCTATCACAGTACCGCGTTCGACCTGCACGAAGCCAACAAGCTGCTCGCCACCGACAGGATCACTGCGTATAAGGAGCCTCTCTTTGTGCATGTGGTGGACAGCAAGGCGAGCGAAAGCCGCTACAGCATGCTGTACGCGAAGCAGCCTGTGATTACTGGCTCGCCGACGCTCACCGTGGCGGAGTTCATCCCCAACTGGCTGGCCGTTGCCGGACGGAACGGCGTGCTGGCTGCACAGATTGAAGCTCTGCAAGTGCTGGAGCATGCCTCCACTGCGTCTCTCGAGCGCGCCTTTGCGGAGCACATGGATCTTTGCAGTTACCGCTGGGATGCATGGATGCTCAGCCTCGTAAACGAGCGGCTTCACCGCATGCGCCGTCCGTCCGGAGACACTAGCCCCCGGCGGCAGGGGCTTTATCTCGGAGCGTTCGGCTGGGTGGAGAACCTGAAGCCGGAGCAAAGCCAGCGTACCGGAGTGCAGTTGAGCGAAGCTGAGGCCGTCGTGTTCAATAAGCCCGGAGAGCCTCCTCTATTCCGCGACTCCGCCAATGCCGGCCATGTGCTGGCGCCTTCGTTGAATCACGCAGGGACGGCCGCTGTCCTTCTCAACGGATATGTTTCGAACGCGACTCCGGCGCAGCCGGATCTGCTCGCGGTCGACCTATCATCCGCGCGCGTCCGCACCGCAATCCAATTCATGGAAGGCATTCGCAACGGCCAACCATTGGGCGCACTGCTGGGCTACCAATTTGAGCGCCGTCTACACGACCGGCATAACGAAGCCGAAATGGACCGCTTCATCTACCAGGTCCGCAAGGCGTTTCCGCTAGCGGCCAAGCGCTTGGTCGACACGGCCAATGCAGAGGCCGAGAATGCGCCCATCCAAGCCGTTGAAGCGCGCAATGTGTGCGATGGCTTGCTGCTGGTCGAGCACGTGCGCACGAGCGCCGTCAAAACGTATCCCTGGGGCAAACCGCTGGAGCCGGCAAACGCCACGCAGCGCGGCATCATCGATGAGGAGGTCCAGGGTCTGTTCCAAATTCACGACGCCATCTCAGACGTTGCCATATCCGAAGCCGTCCATCAGGTTATGGTAGGTAACACCGACCGCGCGGCTGCAGCCATGGACGCAACCAGCAAAGCGACGTTCCCGCCGGAACCCGATGTGGTGCGGACGCCTCGCAGCGGTATCGCCTTAACGCATCGTGTGGCCTTACACTTGCCAGTGGGCGCAGCCGCTGCCGCGGGCGCTACCGTACGTGGAGTAGTGGAGCCGGCAATCGACAGATGGCTCGAGAATATCTTCCCGCCGCTCGTCGATATCGTCGTTCACGTCGATTTTCGAAACACTGCTTCAGGCAGTCCTCTGGTTCCGGCTGACGTTACAATGCAGGACCTCGGGCTCCGTCCGATCGACCTTCTCTACATTTTGGATTTTGGCAGCGACCAGGCGATGGGCGAACTGGACGACCGGATCGTCAACCACATAATTACATCTCGCGGCCTCTCTCCCGATGCTTCCGTTCTAATCCGTTACATTGAGCCGGGTGGCCCGAAGAAGTCCGCCTTCGAAGTTGCTCCCCTCGCTGCCAGCCTTCGGTCTCTCCTACTGCATGCGAGGCCGTTGCGGCCAACCGACGCGGCGATGCCCAACGAGGCCGATCGTAGCGTCGATTCCGTTGTCGCAATCCCGCAAGTTCAGGTGACTGCTGCACGCACGGCGTTGATGCAAATTAGGACCGATGCAATTGCTCTACGCGGGACCATCGATCCTCTCGCGCTCCCCGCGGCTGCTTTCGCGACAGTGGTCGGAGCGGTGGACGGGCTGAGTACGTCTTTCGTGGATCTACAACATCGCGCGGCGTTGGCAGGCGTAGCGCTCTCCAGTCCAGGATCGATACTGCGGGCGCGGCGCGAGTGGTTCCAACAGGTACGGACAGCCGCCATCAAGGTCGCGGAGCGGTGGTCCGCTAAACTCGCGAACTGCGATGCGCTGCTGACCGATGCGGTGAATCCGGCCAACAGCGATCAGATGAAGCTGGACGCGCTGGAGCGTGCCGAGCGCGAAGTCTCCACCGCCTATACGAATCCGATTCCTGCGACACCCGCGCTTTATCTGCCGATCGTGTTGGGCAAGCGCAACACGTTCGCGGCGGCTTTGACCGCAGTTCAGGCGGTGAGCACGTCCACCGCAACCGATATTCAAACGCTGTGGAATGCCTGGAGCGCGACGTTCCCGGGACGCGCGACTATCGACCTCACCGTCGACACTACCGCCGCCGAAAAAGATACGGTGCGAGCCCTGATGAGTTCGATGCAGCTGCTTACGTCAAGTCTCATCACCGAGCTAGACCAGCGCGTCACCAAGGCCGACAAATTGATTGCTGACGCGTCAACTGCGCTCGGCGAAGCTAAGGTTCAATTACTTGCCGACGCTGTGAAGGCTCTGCTCGGAGACGGCGCGCGCATCATTCCGCGATTTACGCTATCCGCCGATCAGGGTGATGAATGGCAGAACGCCTTCGACGGGCGGGCTGCTCTACTGACACACCTGCTTCCTTCACGCGACTTTCCCGTGGACGACTGGATGTACGGCATCGCACGCGTCCGCCCCAAGCTGCACGATTGGGAAAACATGGTCCTTCTGACCGGCGCATTCGGAACTACGGAACCATCGCTCGCGCCAGTGCAGTTCCCGTTCAACGCAGGCGAGCCGTGGCTTGCGATGGAACTGCCTGCCGCGTTTGAACTGAACAAGTCCGGCGACCATCTGCTCTATACCGCGGCGTATGAAGGCGGTGCTTTCAACAAGAATGCCCCCCAGTTCGGCGGTTTGATGATAGACGAGTGGACCGAAGTGATCCCAGCCACGAAGGAAACCGCCGGGCTTGCCTTCCACTTTGATCGTCCGAACAACGAGCCTCCTCAGAGCATGTTGCTAGTCACTCCCGCGAGCTCCGGCCTCCAGTGGACATGGGAAGATTTGAAGCTCTCCATTCCCGAAACGTTCGAAATGGCGAAGAAGCGCGCCGTCGAACCGCGCAACGTCAGCGCCTCACCGCTCTCGCGACTTCTGCCCGCTACCTTGATGGCGTTTACTACGCACGCGATGTCGATCAGCAGTGGACTTCGTGTGGCTGACGTTGTTGTTGCTACGAAAAAGGTGACCCTAAATGGCTGATGTACTCAAACCACCCGTCAATATGATGGCCGCGCTGGAGCTACGGGCCTTTCCAGCCATCACTCGATGGGAACGCGTTGAAGGAATTCCTCGCGCTCATGATCTGGCGCGGGCTCTGCGTGCGGAAGTGCGGGACCCTTTGTGGATGCTCGCGCGGCAGTGGCAAATGGGCGAGTTCATCGGCGACGATGCGGGTTCGCCAGTCTTCGCAAAGCTGCATCTCAAGACGACGCAACTCACTACATACACTCCGCGTGAAGCTCCCGAGCAACCCTTTGACGACAGCGTGCCCTTGGAGAGTCGCATCGAGCAGCGTCCGGTCGCTTTTACGGCCGGCACCCAGCCACTTGCTCTCGATTTGCGGCTACTCATGGGCCGTCAATGGCTGAAGCTTCTCACGCAGGCAGCTCTCCCGTTCGAGCCGGGGTTCAGAGCTGTGTTCCCGGTGGAGGCGCCCAATCCCGCATCGCCAAACTCCGCGGCCGTGTGCTCTCACCCGGAAGCTTGGCAGCACCAGGCCGCTTTCGCCGGACGGGCAATGGATGGGTACCGCTGGTATCAATGGCTTCTCGCTAATCCCTCGCCGCGCAACTTTTCCACATTACCCGCGCCGCTGTTGATCACCGCCGCGGATGCAGGCACTGTCGATACACTCGGCGATCGCTTCATCGCGTGGTTCGACCAACTCATTGATCAGCCGTTGAAACCAGAAGAGAACGCGTGGGATCCGTCGCGGCTCGAGTATCGCTTTCAGTGCTCCGCTCCACTTGGCGCCGACCGGAAGGAGTTCGCTGCCGAGGAATATTACCTCGGCGATCTCGACTGGTATGCGTTGGATGTGGCGCCCGCGGTGAAAGCGCCGGCCCAGCGGCCCGATGTGCAGTCCGAAATCATTCAATCGTTCATTCCGACCTCTGTTGAATTTGCCGGGATGGCCAACCCGCGCTGGTGGACGTTCGAAGATCGCCGGGTCAACTTCGGCGCGATCAAACCTGATACCACTGATATCGCGAAGCTTCTCATGCTCGAGTTTGGACTTGTCTATAGCAATGACTGGTGCATCGTCCCCGTTCCACTGCCTGCGGGCACGGTGGCCGATGTGGCTGGCCTGGCCGTCACCAACGTCTTCGGCGAGCGCCTCTGGATCGAACCCGCGGGTCAAATGCCCGAACAGGTCTGGCAGCGGTGGAGCATGTTTACGCAGCATCAAATCGCGCCAGCGGAGTCGCGGAGACCCAGCACCAGCCTGCTCATGTTGCCGACTGTGCCCAAGGTGCAGGAGGGCGAACCGCTCGAGAGAGTGATCATTGTGCGTGACGAAATGGCGAACATGGTGTGGGGCATTGAGGACACAATTCCGATGCCGCATGGTGTCGGACGCTCCGGTCACGGCGCCGCCGCTGAGACTCTTCGCTTCTTCGAACGGCTGTTAGGCGGTCCGCCGCTCGCTCCTCTTCTGGTAAATGACGCCAAGGTTCGCTATGAGGTGATGAACACTGTCCCTGAGAATTGGATTCCGTTTATTCCGGTGCACGTGCCCGGAGACAATCGGCAGATCCAACTGCAGCGGGCCAGTCTGCCGCGCCGCATCGAGAACCAAGTCGGCCCTGGCGATAAGATCAAGCCCCGCACGTCTCTGCTTCGCGAAGGCCTCGATCGCCTACCCCAAGAAGCGTACTTCGTCCACGAAGAAGAAGTTCCGCGCTCGGGAGTGCAAGTTACGCAATCCTTCCAGCGGACCCGTTGGACCGATGGCCGAGTTGTCGTCTGGTTCGGCGCGCGTAAGCGTGTCGGCCGCGGTGAGGGCTCCAGCGGGTTGCAGTTCGACCGCCTTGTACCGGTGCCTAAACAATCGTAAGGCGTTGTAAATAAATAACCTTTACAACCAGCGTTTATTACTTGGATGAATCGTGTAGTTCCCATTCGCTATGAAATTTGTCGGGCTTTAGATTGACATGGACAAACTCTTCATCCGTGATCTTGCGTCCAACGGGGTACTTGAGTCACCCCTACTTGCGGTGATCCAGGTGGCAGGTTACTTTTAGGCCCTTTGCCGTCGTCGTCCCAGCTGTAACGGGTCACGATGTTTTGCGCCTAGCGAGGCCGATTTCGTCAGCTTGACCCCGTGGTTTGTCGCGCTGTCTGGAGTCCGCCTCAAGGTCGGGGGTCAGCGTAGGCTGGGAGGATGCCAGCAACACCCTTTAATTTGATTCTCCGCGCTGCTCTCCGCGACGTCTACCCAATGGTCATCCGACTCTTCGGCGTGCCGGACTCCTTGGACTTCACCGATTTGGATGACATCTTTCACACCGTGCTCGGCTGGGATTCCGGAGTCAGCTACCAGTCAAATGGATTGCCGCAGGCTCCGCATATATACCAACCGCTGTCTTTGGTAATCGTCGTGAAACTGCCGGGATTGTAGTCGCACACAAAAACATTCTTGCACCACATTGTGAACAGGATGCACTTCGTTTCCGTGTGGTCAAGATTACATCGTTGACCTTGGGAACTGTCTCCTCCGGTTAGCCAATCCCAAAATCCAGCTTCAATCACACCTTGCGCGGCAAGCGCAGTTCCCATCTCCTGCTCAGTGTGCACATCTCTTGGGATCCCTGTAAAGCTTGGCAGCATAAAGTGACCTTTCTATGTTCAGTCTCTCCTCGCAACGCTATCATAAAACAAGTCGGGTTGCTGAGGTCGCGGATTGTTGCTGTCCCCGCACCGCCCAATAAAGCTTCCATCCTTGAAAGCCCGCTGGGCCAAACTTCATGGCCGCGTAGTTGAGTCGCGGTTGACGCAATTGACGGCCCACGGTAGCCAATTCCAGTAAACGCGCTTGAGGAACAGCTTTGCGCGCCAAGGTTGTCGCCGCTTGATTCCAGGAAACATCGGCCGCGGCGATCTTGAGGGTTACAGGCCGCGTACCCGAGGCGGTTCTGTCGCATTACTGACCCGGCCACCATATAGTGCGTGATTGTCTTCACGGCCTGATCGGAACCCTTTAGTAAAGCGGGCATAATGGGGAAACATACTGCGCACTATTTACCGACCCCCTCAGTAAGTGTATTCATCGATGCATTCGAGTAGACTGCTGCCTTTGCAAAGAGGGTAACCCACATGCTGGATATCAAAAGGATGCGATTTCCGATAGACGTGATACTGGTGTGCATTCGGTGGTACGCGGCATATCGGTTAAGCTACCGGCATCTTGAAGAGATGATGGAGGAACGCGGAGTATGTGTCGACCACTCTTCGATTAATCGGTGGGCGATACGATTTCTGCCGTTCCTTGAACACGTGTTCCGCAAGCACAAGCGCCCGGTTGGGGGGAGCTGGCGAATGGACGAGACGTACATCAAGGTGAAAGGCGTCTGGAAATATCTCTATCGTGCCGTTGACAAGGAAGGTAAAACGGTCGACTTTCTCTTGACGGCAAAGCGCGATAAGGCAGCAGCCAAGCGCTTTTTCGGTAAGGCTCTGCGGGATAGCGATGTTCCTGAAAAAGTCACCATGGATAAAAGCGGTGTCAACAAAGCGGCGATCGCTGAGATCAATGCCAGCAAGAATATTCCGATCGTGGTTCGTCAGGTCAAATATCTCAACAACATCGTCGAGCAGGACCATCGTGCGATCAAACGTGTCACCAAACCGATGCTCAGCTTTCAATCCTTTCGATCAGCCCGAAATGTCCTGGCTGGCATCGAACTCATGCACATGATTCGCAAAGGCCAACTCATGATCGAGGATGGCAGCCAGATGTCTTTTGCCGATCAATTCTATGCGTTGGCAGGATAAATTCGCCCAGGTTCGGGGAGCGGCGTACACGCTCGTCCATCCTCTATGTTTTTACAATTAACGCGACAGAACCACTTACTTCATCGTGCAACTTCTGCCAGAGAGTCGATCCTCCTTGATTGAATTTTTCTTGCGATGACACGTGGAGGCCTTTGCGCTCAAGCCAAATCTCCAATTGCACCCGCTCTTGTCGGAACTCTGACGTGACGGCGCTGAGGAAAACATGAAATTGAATCGGCGAGGTCATGGCTAACTCTTCCTGATGACTTAGAAGGCTATCTGATAGCCGCGCGAGTATAACACGCAGTACTGGACTGGTCGCCTTGACAAACCCGGAAGGCCGGTGCTACCACGGTCTCATGGTGCATGTGGATATACCCCCTGTTCAGAAGGGGACCGACTCCCCAGCGGCTCCTCTCGCCGTTTCGACCTGGACTGGC
>Ga0315290_10000688_pt1 | contig 22398 bp, 19 predicted proteins | sample YL17G12_0_MG_FD_203627 | JGI IMG/M metagenome (GOLD analysis project Ga0315290, IMG submission 203627) | Sediment microbial communities from Yellowstone Lake, YNP, Wyoming, USA - YL17G12_0 | ecosystem: Environmental > Aquatic > Freshwater > Lake > Sediment | place: USA: Wyoming | collected... | reverse complement strand
TGAATCTCATTCCACCCGATTTCCTTTTCCAGTAAAGGCGCCAGGATTCCCAGGATAAATCGATCGAAATAATTTATGGTTGTCGCAAAGAATAATATGCCTACAATAATCCATCGGAAATTTGTCTTTTTTTTATCGGTCATGTTTTGTAAATATCATGATGGTCGTCTTGCATTAAAATTAATGTTGTTAATTATTATCTTCTTGCTTTTCCATTTGCCTTTCAACAGCTGAAAATCAGAGTCAGAATTTAAAATATTTCTCCCTGATGGGGATGTTTAACAATGCCGAAGCAGCATTATTATTTGCTATTTCTTCGGTTTCAGGATTCCAGGTAAAGGGCGACCCGGTTTTTATTGAAATTAAGCCCAGCTGACCATCACCCGAGTGCATTCCGGCAATATTTGGATTTACAACTACCAAAATATAATATATAAAATAATCAGAATAAAAACTATACCAATTGAAAACCATTTAAATAACCGGTCGGTATTGTTAAAGATATCAGGCGGTAATTGCCACTCTTTCATTTGTGGCCGGATACTATTGTCGAGTAAAGTCATTACAATCATTTGTGCAGAAATAATCAGAAATGAGATAGCCATATTGTCAAGAAATGGCATGTCAGGATAAATTTCATACAATAACAGGGGCACAGGAACGGTAATTAAAACTGCAACCCAGGCAGCTCTTGCAGTAGTTTTTTTCCAGAAAATGCCTAATATAAAAAGTGCAGTAATACCGGGACTCACTAATCCTGTATATGTCTGAATAAATTGAAAAACCTGGTTAATGCCTGACAACATGGATGCAATAAAAGCAGCCAGTACCATAAAAATGATACTTGAAATACGTCCGGTTCTTACAAGATTCTCTTCTGAAATATCAGGTTTAAACTGAGACTTGTAAATATCAATGGCGAATATGGTGGAAGCACTGTTTATAATTGCGGCCAATGATGATATGATTGCTGCAATCAATGCTGCAAATACGAATCCTTTAAGACCTGAAGGCACAAAGCGGTCAAGTAACCATGGATATGCCTGATCTGGTTTAATAATATCCGCTTCTAATACGAACGCCGCTATTCCGGGTATTACTACCAGAACAGGAATTATCAGTTTTAAATAACCTGCAAAAACCATCCCCCTCTGCGCCTCCTGAAGGTTCTTTGCACCTAATGCCTTCTGAATAATATATTGATTGGTCCCAAAGTAATAGATACCGGCAATCCATATTCCTCCAAGAATAGATCGTATTCCTGGCATATATTTGAAATTTGGATCTGAATTGGGCAGAATCATGTGAAATTTCTCCGGTGCTTTTTCCAGCAACATAAAAAATCCTTTAATTGCACCATGACTATCTGAAACAGTATTCAAGGCGAGATAGGTAGTAGTCAACCCTCCAAAAACCAAAAATATAACCTGAATTACATCGGTGTTGGCAATTGTTTTTAATCCGCCACCAACAGTCAGAAATACTGAGAATAGAGCCAGGCCTGCTATAGCATATCCCATATTAATTCCAAAAACAGTTTTTAACGATAGGGCACCCAGATATAAAATAGAAGCCAGATTGACAAAAACAAAAAGGAATAGCCAGAAAATTGCCAGTACAGTTTTTATCCGGTGATTATATCTTACTTCAAGAAACTGGGGCATGGTATAAATCTTTTTGTGCATAAAAACCGGTAAAAACCACCATGCAACCATGATCAGCATAATCGCAGCCAACCATTCATAGGTCGCGATTGTTAATCCCATGGCAAAGCCCGATCCGGACATCCCCACAAACTGCTCGGCTGAAATATTGGCAGCAATAATTGAACTTCCAACCAGATACCAGGGCAGAGAGTTTCCGGCAAAAAAATAACTGTTGGAATCTTTCTTCTTATTTACACGTCGGGAGATAATAATTCCTGTAGTTATTACTATGACGCAATAAATGAGGAAAATGCCAATATCAAGATATGAAAATTTCATACTCCTGGTTTTTGAAATTCATTGGCAGCTTCTTTAATGGCGATAATATTTCCCCAGGTTACTTCAGGTTCAACCATATGAGTTGGCCCAATTACAATCCCCCCTTTTAGCCCACAGGTTGAAAGCCGATCTAATGAAACCTTTTTAACTTCCTCACTGGTTCCATATGGAAGAAGTTGCTGAGTACCCAATGTTCCCCAAAACGAAACACGACTACCATAAAGATCATGAACCAGGTTAAACTCCATACATTCTGGTTGAATTGGATTAAGAATGTCAACTCCGGTTTTGATTAACTTGTCAATAAATGGAAGAATATACCCGCATGAATGATAAAATATAAGAATGTCAGGGTTGATCTCCCTTGCAGCCTTAATTACTTTTATTAAGCGGGGTTGAAGCCATTTTTCCCATAAATCAACATCCATCATAAGAGAACTTTGTGTACCTATGTCATCGCCCAGAGATAAAATATCCAGACCAGATGAAGCATAGGCCCTGGCTTTTGAACAAGCAAAATCAGTAATTTTATCCAGAAGGATGGTGGCTGATTCATGCTCTGACATCATGTCAATCATAAGATCTTCCATGGAACGCAGATACCAGGAAGCTTCCCAAATAGTCATTTGCATGAAACCGAAAGAGGCTAATCCCACTTCGTGAAGGGCTGTCACCTTTTTGTTGAATTCATCCCGTTTTGATTCATCAACCTCAGGGTAAGGATAATTCTTAATCTCTTTAGTATCAGCACCACGCAATGGATGGTGCATTCTTGTCATGTGAAACGCAAATTCCGAACCTTTTGAATGGCCAATTCCGTAGTCATCAAATACTGTACTTTCCGGTACAATTTCGCGGTGAAACTGCTTCCTGCCATCTAGAAAGTTCCTTTTCAGAGGAATTTCAAGTTTTCTATGACTTAATCCTAAAAAAGTCTCATAATCAGTATGACCAAATAGTTTCTTAAAGGAATCAATTTGCGATTCGCAGAAAACATAATCTACATGTACCTTCTCGAATCCTTTGCGTCGCAGACAGCGTAATAAATCTTCCCTGGGTGTTGCCATTATAATTCAGTTTATTAATCCTTTAATGATAAGTTAAGTAAGGCAGGCTTTATTCTTATACATATACCCTAAAATAAGATAAAGTAACATTATCACTCCTAAAATTCTCAGTGTTTCAAACCAATTTCCAAACTATGTTTTCAAACCATGTTTAAATATTTCAGTATATCTTGAATCTGCTTTTTTTAACCTGCTTTCGCACTTATTAGTTGAACGCAGGTTATATTGAATAGATACGATTTAGTATTTAATCTTATTGAAGTTTCTTTAAAGCAGGATACAACTTCTTATAAGAGTTAAATTTTGTGTTATAGAAATCCTGAAGCCTCGGTTCAACTTTAGAAATGGGCTTTACCCATTTCATTGCTATATCGCGAACTTTCTGCTTTGTGAAGGCAGCTTTTGCAAGCATTGCCACTCCCATACAACCTGCTTCTGTGACATCCAGTATCGTGATTGGCATACCTATCACATCAGCTTTTAACTGGATGTGTCTTTGAGATCTGGCCCCTCCTCCTATTACTCTTAGTTCCTTAACCTCGTAACCCGATTGTTTCAGAATTTCAAGATTCAGCTTTATCTCAAAGGCAACACCCTCAAGGAGTGCCTTCATTATCTCTTCACGGGTGACCGACATATCGAGTCCGAGAATTGCACCCTTTACAGATACATCAAAATATGGTGTACCGGATGGTGTAAAATACGGTAGTACACTAAGCCGGGAAGGTTCTTCCGGCATTTGATTCAGTAACAGTTCATATGGATCGCAATTTGTTTTCCTAGCCAGATCAACTTCAGTAGCTCCAAATTCATCTCTGAACCATTTCAGGATATTGCCGCCGGTAAGACTGAAAGCAACTGTAGCATACATTCCAGGTGCAGTGTGGTCATATGTGCAAAGGTTGCTTTTTCGAAGCTCTCCGGTAAAAATGGGTTTATTAAATGCTGGTGTTATACATTCAACAGTTCCTGAGGAATAAACTGCTATACCAGATTCAATGGCCCCTGCACCCAAAGCTGAGCATGGCTGATCGTGACCTCCCGTAACAATAAATGTATTTTCAGAAAGATTAAGATCACCGGCAATTACATTATCTATGTATCCTGCAATTGAACCGGATTGTAAAGGTGAGGAAAGTTGTTCTATCCTGACATGAGTCTCGCCAAGTATCTCATTGTTCCAGGTATGGTTAACCACATCAAACAACATTGTTCTTCCCGCGAGCGGCCATCCCATAGAGGGATTATTAATCCCAAGCCTGTATTGAAGCAGATCTTCAAAGCAAAGGATCCTGTGAGCTCTGGCCCAGATTTCCGGATTGTTTTCCCTGATCCATAGTAATTTGAATAATGAAAACATCGGATGCGGTGTATGTCCTGTTATATTATAAAGCCTCTCCTCACCGAATTTTTCAGTCCATGGTTTTATAATGTCATTTGCCCTTATGTCTGAAGAGACCAGGGCATTACAGAGTGCCCTGCCATCCTTATCAATAAGTGTGAAAGCTTCTCCCTGACTGGAGATACCCATACCTTTAACAGAGCCAGGTTCAATAACCGAAGCAGATTCTCTGATCACATCGAAACACTTCCCTATCACTTCATAAGTGTTAAGTTCAGCCCATCCGGAATTTTTTGAGATGATGTTATATTCCCTGTAGGCCATAGAAATCTGCAGGCCATTCTCATCAAAGACAACAGCTTTACAACCGCTGGTTCCGATGTCAATTCCAAGGTAGTGATTCATAATAATGTAGTCTAAATATACCAGAGCTTCAGATAATCAAGGACTATCTTCTTCATCTCACCGAACACAATATCCTGCCGGTAAACAGTAGTGTAATGTGAGAGCGACGCCTTACTTGTTTTATCAACCTTTTCACCTAACAATCCTGATTGCAGCATTTTTTCAGTCCTCTCTGTGCCTGTAACCTTTGAAGCATTTCTTACCATATCCTCAAAGAGAACAGGGGCACTGTTCCTCTCAAGGATTGTCCAGATATTTACTTTTGCTATTCCATCATCAAAAAGATTGTTTATCTGATCATTTCCAACAGAAGAGGTTCCATGGAGAACAAGTTTTGTTCCAGTCAGTTTACTGATCTTCCTTGCCATATCACCATGATACTTAAGGTCTGCAGTGCTTGCCCTGTGTTCTGTCCCAAGGTTGGTCACAATAAAATCCGCATTAGTCTGGTTCAGATATTTTATGGCCTGTTCCGGAGTAGTAAGATCACTCCTTGTATCACCGGTAGCATCGACAATTTCATCGCAGGCGCCCTCAATGACAATCTCATGTCCGTGTTTTTCAATAAATTGTGCGGTCAGTTTAATGTTTTCATTAAAGGGTAGTGCGGATGCATCATACATGATCATCGAAAACATGTTCATATCCCACTCCAGCAGAGGTTTGTCTGCATCCCACTGGGTATGGTCAAGATGGACCATAACGTTGAGTTTTTCAAAGGGAGAACCTCTACCTGTTAAGACTTCAATATCTGCAAGAAACAGTTTCAGCCCGATGTCCCAAAATCTTGTATGGGTATAATAAACAGACTGACTGCGGTGGCTGTACTGATTTGTAATTCCTATAGTGACAGGAAGATCCGGTTGACTTATTTTACGACTATATTCAAGGGTGGCCGACAGGATTGCTTCTGTAGTTGTAAGATTTTCTGTATTAAATGTGGGAATTACCCATTTTTTCTGAGCGGCTTCTGAATATACAGCAAGAACTTTGTTTCTGCTAAGTATTAGTGGCATAAGGTTAAGAGTTTAGAGTTTAATGACTTTGACAGATCGTTGCAGGTTCCGGGAATTGGTTCAAATCGGCTAATATGGTCTTCATCAAAGCACGATAGCTTTTATTCCGGTCAGTTCACAAAATGCCTTCAGTTCTTCATAAAGGTGCGCCCCATATCCAAGGCATGCATATTCGTTATTCCATGCCTGCAGCAGAGCATCTATATCACACTCAGCTTTTACAAAGCCATGAGGCCAGAACGGGATACCGCACTCATTTTTTCTCTTTTCAATCTGACTTACAGGGGGTTCAAAAATAGTACAACGGGTAATAACCATCTCAAATTGACCATTATTTCTGCCTAGCCTTGCAAGGACACCTTCTCCGACCTTACAAACCAGTTTTATTGAAATCCCACCTGCTTCTCCCTCAGTCGGGATACCATGTTCTGCAAAACCGGCAGGTCCAAGTTTGCTTGCCAGAGATGGTGGGCATGCCCCATCACCAATGATCTTTATTTCATTATTCGACTTATCAATATGCTGTAAATCACCATAATAAACAGGCTCTTTACTCAAATCGGTCAGGCATTTTACAGTGAGTGCAGTATTAAAATCACCAAGGGTTGAGGTGCCCATTCTGTCTTCGAGTATCATGCTCTGGGCAAAACAGGTTGCACTATACTCATCACCCAGGCCGGGGAAAGACTGAATAGTGTAAAAGTCCCAACTGTTTTTCTTTACCATCTTTTTAAGAGCAAGATAAAGCCGAATGGACCTTTCAGCCTGATCGTTCTCAGGAATTGGCTCAGCAAAAAGCTTTTGAATTCTTTTTTTAGCATCAGAAATTTCTTCTTTTGTAATCTTTTTAGCGGTATCCAATAATTCTGATGTGTCTCTTGAATCAATATCAATACCAAATACTCTCATCCACTGTGAAGGATCTGCAGCTCCGCATGTCTGCCCCATCCCTCTGCCACCAAATGTACCAATTGTACTCATATTCAATGAATTCTTCATAGCGCTTGCACGACAATATGATGTTATCTTCTCCATTTCCTTCGGATCTTCAAAACTGCCATAGACAAATCTGTGCTTTATTCCCACCTCTTTAAGAGCACCCTGCATCACCAGTCCGCCAACCGGCCTCCATCCCTGACTGCCCGGATTCGTCCAGAGAACAATTCCCTTGCCTGTGGTGGCAAAATCCCTGACTGCACCAACCAGATGTGAAGCCCATACCCACGTACCTGAAAACAGAACAACTGCATCAACATCGTTCATTTTCTTGAATTTGTCGAAGCACACCCTGGCCTCTTTTTTTGAGGCTATAACGAGATCGTATTCAACAATATCGACTCCACTGGTTTTAAGAGCGTTTTTAGCTCCTGCAACAATACTGTCATCAATGAATGGCGTTCCCATAGGATCGGGTAATCCGTCCTTATGCACTCCATAAACGATAAATCCAACTTTAGCTTTGATCATATACTTTATTGTAATGTTAAATTAATCTCATTTATAAGTGAGGGTATGATTTTCAGAATATTTTCATAATAAATCTTCTTAAGTACTTCTTTTGGCAGGCCTATTCCGCATATCGGCCAGCGCGCCCGGTCAAAGGTACCGTCATAATCAGGTGAGTAAAACGATTCGTCAAATGTTTCAAGAAATCTGAAATAGGTGCGGTACATTTCAACAGAACTATCAATATTAGCAGGCATATCCGTTCCAAAAATAATCCTGTCCTGATGCTTTATGAAGAACTCCCTTGAAGAATATGGTTGCCTGCCCAGTTCGTCAATCCTGGCAGAAAAATCAATATATACATTTGGATTTTCAGTCAGCAGGTTTGAAACATAAGATATGTTTTCGGCATAGTTACCAAAATGGGGCAGAATAAATGTTGTACCGGGATGGTGTCTTATAAGCTCATCACGTCTTTTGAGCAGTTCAATTTTACGGGGAAATCTGGGATCAGCAAAGCTCCATGACGGATATTTCTTCAGTGATTCGTAATGTTCATTTTCAGGAGTTGCCGGCTCAAAGAAACCTGCAGGATCGGCTTGATGAATTAATACGGGGATTTTAAGACGGCCAGCTTCTTCCCAAATCGGGAACAGCCTTTTGTCATCGCAATTGATAAGTTCCCCGCTTGAATCGCGATAATGAAGACCCAGCTCTTTAAGTATTTTTAGTCCCTTTGCTCCCTGTTCCACATGATTATTCAAAATCTCAATACATTCAGAAACAAAACGCTTATGGTCAACAAAAAGGGGTTGATTTGCCGGTGAGGCAAAATTGGACATGGTAAAACAGTAAAACCGTCCGGGATATTTAAGGGAGCAATTCTCAACGAAATCGGTAATATTCCTAGGACTAATCACATACCCGCCATCTGAGAATTCAATGCGCACATTACCTGTAAGATCGCAATAACTTACAACACCTACTTCATCCATAGTTTTAATTACTCTGTCTACCTGCCAGTTGCCCCAGAGATGGTTATGAGCGTCAATCGCCGGAAAAGCTGGTTTATCGATTATTGTCTGGTCGTTAACCAGGTAATTTTTTTTTGCCATTGCCTCTTTTTTCTTTAAAATTATTAAATATTCATTCCCAATGACAAACTAAGTTCAAAATATATCTCAAAGGTATCTCACCGGTAACATTTTTTATGATAGTTTTGTATTTATAAATAACACAATATTGACATGTTGCCTAATCTCGAAAAGGTTGAAGCAAACATCAACCATTCGTTCCATATTAATCATATGAATGTTGATTACTTTCCATCTCTCCGGCATTTTCATCCCGAGGTTGAAATATTGCTTGTAGTTCAGGGCAATAACCGGGTTCACACCCCTTGGCTACCGTAAGAAATTCGCGGATTGATGTTTTTTGCTACAACGGTGCAAAGACGCTAAGTATTACTTAAAATTAAATTTACGGATAATCTCCCTTATTCCCTTATTGTTGCTGGCAACTACTTTTATCATTCTTTGAGTAATGGCGATCTTTGTTGTGTCGATAGCATCGCCTCCGAATTGCTCAAAAAAGTATCCCTGATCACTTACCTGCATTTCCTTGCCATTGATAACAATTTTGGTATCCGGTTCTGTCCAACCAAAAACTTCCACAGAAGAATGTTCCGTTAATGTTGAGTTTTCCAGAGGATTGGATTGAATATAAACCATAGGTGAAGAATTAAACCCGATAATTTCATTTATAAGTTGCTTTTTTGCTGCATAAAGCACTGAAGGATCATCGGTGTGTTGTTCAATGCTATAGATGACCTGTGCTGAGATTTCATGACCCCTGCGCCTGGGATCGATCCAATCGGCCCGTTTTCCAAGTGAATCTTTCAGATTGCAGATCTTATCCTCAAGCATCCTGAAACACTCATAATCCTGAATTCCGTTTCTCATCTGCTCCCACCTCAGCGAGTTGAGTACACCGTCTTTTGAAGGGTAAACATGCCAGCCATCTCCTATATGCATACCCACATCCTTAAATGGATCTTCGGTCCATTGATTCCAACCCCAGTGCAGATAACCTGTCGCATCGTACCTGTAATTAAGCCAGTGCAGGATACGGCTGTTCATAACAGGCATATCGATGGTTTTATTTGGGAACAAGCTTCCCTGGTAGATGCCTACAGTATAGAACCAAAGTTCGACCCCCTTTTTCTGTGCTTCCCTGTATGATTCATACCAGGTCCCGAATGCATCAAGTTTTGGGACAGCCACTTCAATATCATTAAGAAGATTTGTAGTCTCGATGGCATCAATTCTTATCAGATCGGGGGCGTACTTATGGATGTAGGCTGACATTTCACGCCAGGATTGGGAGTTATGCATCGAAGGCTCATCCTTTACGTGAAAAAGTGTTTTGGAGAGCCAGCCCTTTTCTCTCAGATGGCTTTCAGTAGCAGTCAACAGACCGGGAGCCACATCTTTACCAGCCATTGTTTCGATTTTACCTGTTTCAGGATTTTTTACATGGAAATCCTGGAGATTTATATCAGAACTGAACCAGGCATTATTTCCGAATTGTGCAATTTCACCTGTTTCAAGATAATCCATCTTTTTTGTATCCCAGAACACCTGTGCTATCTGATCAAACCTGGTGAAATCAAATGATAGCCTTCCATCAATTCTCTTTTGAATTCCGATAGCATCCATCGGCACTTGGAAGACGTTCTGCCTGTGAGCAACCATGTTATCAGCATATTTACGAAGCATTGAGAACCAGGCATCGGAGTATTCTTCTTTAATGCCGTGGAACTTGTCAAAATCACCTGTGCTGTACCATTCTGTTACCTTAAGTTTCCTGGTTGCCGGAAGAGTTAATGGGTATACAGTTACGGACATTGGAAGCTTCACCTTTCCCTGCTGGCTCGTAACAGTAATGTCACCTGTATAGCCAGCGGACGGTGCAGCCTCCGGTATATTTATTGTTAGCCAGATAGCCTGGTTTGATTTTTCCTTAATGCTGATCTGCTTTTCAGCCATCAGGTAGTCAGGAAATCTCGCAGGAGCCTGACGAACTAATGCACTTGCCGGCTGATTGGGAGTGTTCTCAGTAAGAGGTATGCTACCTACAAAGTTCCACTCCACGGCATTGTCCGGTAAAGTGTTTCCTGTTTTTTTGTCGGTGAGAGCGCTAACCATAACGGTAACACCAGTCAGATCTTTCTTTGTTTGCAAAGCGCACTGCCCTGATATCATCTCCCCCCTGATGCCAAAAATCTTCAGAGTATCCTGCAGAGCCGGCATATTGTATCCGTCTTCAAAAACCCTCTTCAGGTCACTGACCGAATTCAGTTTGAAAGCCTGGGCAGAAAGTATGCCTGGGTTCAGCAATACAAACATTCCTGTTAAGATCAATGAATTTAAAAAACGCAGAGTCCCCATGTTAAGTTTTTTCATTATTCTGAATATTAAAGTGTTATAGCAAATTCTAAGTTATCATATGAATGTCTGCCGGCTACCACAAACGAATCCTTGCATAGCTGATCGCATTTTTTGTCCCTTCTGCAATACCGAACATATCAAGTACTTCCGATGGCTTTGAGCCTGCCCTTACTGTGGCGGTAAAGAAACTGGAGAAGGGTTGTTTAAGAGGGAGTACAACATGCGTTCCCGGAATACCTCCGGGTATTATCTCAAGCAGTCGGTTTTCGGCGACTGATTTGCCAGAGGCATCGGTCCCTTCAATAAAATAAACAACGAACAGACGGTTTTCAGGTGTAATATGAAAGCGGCCCGGGCCGGGCTTCAGTTCAGATCCACCTTCTTCAGCAATTTCAAGAGTGCGTCTTAACTCTACCTTTCCATCCCTTAATATCGCATAATTCAGAGCATGAGACTGTCTGGCTTCAGGGAAGAATTTCTCCCTTAAACGTTCATCAAGCGCCCTTTCCGTCCATAAAATATGCACCGATCCATCCGGGGAGACCCAGAGATCCGAAGGGAAGATCCATCCGCAAATCTTCTCCCTGCTTGCTATTTCGACCCAGGAATGGAATTTTCCTGTTGTTATATCATCGCTCCAGGTAAAGAACAGTCGCCTGAAGTCATAATCCCATTCCTTCCCGGTCAGATCTCTTTTGAATTTACGCCACTGTTTGTTTGGTTCAATAATATCGCTTACGCCACAGAAGTAAACAGCCCTGTTCTTTAACATCACATTCGGATAGCAGACGCGAATGGACTCCGGCTCCTCATATTCAGCCCCAAAAGGCCATTCCAGCTTTCCCTGAGCAGACCACTTACCCTTTGAATCAAGAAATGCCCATTCAGCATGGGTATAATCAATGTTCTGTAAAAGTATCAATTCTCCCGATTTGCCATCAGCTGCAAAGCTGCGGTAAGAGTGTTCCGTAAATGGCGGATTTCCTGACCAGACGGGAAGAATCTTTTCATACTTCAATTTTTCACCGGATTTTTTGAATTGCAGGATCTCAGGTCTGGACGGACCATTATACGTATCTAGAGTGGTCAGGGTAGGATTTACGGATAGGAAAAACCGTCCGTCGTGAAAGGTGGCCATCGGACCCGGTTCACGGGTACGCCCCTCCTTGTCTTCAAGCTTTTTCTCCCAGCCCTTTTTCGATCTTTCAAACAACATCCAGCGGCAGTTATTTAAAGGCTTCCTGTCAGGGATTGTCTCAAGCCCGCTGGCAAATACCTCTTTCCCAATGCGTACAATACTGGTGGAACCACTGCACCACATTGGCCCGGCCCCGTTATCAGCAGGAAGATACTGATATACAACTTCCTCTGCTTCAACAACAGGCTTGACCAGAGGGATGCCAGGACAATGTTCAGGATATTCAAAAAATGAAGAAGTATTACCGGATCTTACAGAAAGTCCTCCAAAAGCAATACCTGCAGAACCGAGGAGTCCTTTTCTTATAAATTCTCTGCGTTTAGTCATGATGAATCAATTATAAATAATCCTTACTTAATCCAAAAGTCTTATAGAAATCGGGTAACAGATCCTCGTCCCCTATCTCAATTCTTGTACTCTCCATTCCCATTATCTTGATATTCTGCCAGAACAGAGTCTCATGATCAAACAAGGCAAAAACTGAAGGTTTCAAATTAATTATTAACTATATTAATAGAACCATTAGTACAAGATTTCAAAGAAATCGTCTCCAATTGCGGATTTGATGGAGAAGGAACTGCAGTCATATTATTCAGTTTCATATTTTTCACTTTAACAGCCTCAATGGCATGTGTATAATAGCTCGCTTCTACTCCATCCCAGGCAATGCTTCCCTGATTGAAATATACATTTTCAGCATTTTCAATATAAACCACAGGAACATCGGATTCATAAATTTCTTTACCGGTCACCAGATTAGGTCTGAGGTCGAAATTTCCCCCGCTGACCTTGTCCAGGGCACTTTTTCTGAGTATAAAATCAAAATTGGTAAAGTAGATATTTTCTAATATTGTCTCATCCGATGCATACATCAATATTGTATTCTCTCCACTACAGGTTACATTGTCAAAATGAATATTCTTAATAATTCCGATTGGGTTATCAGGTACTCCACGTATAGCCGAAATTTTTATAGGTTCGCCATTCCCCCACCAGTCACCTGTGTGCATACGGGTTTCAATCCGGATATTGGAGAAATTGACATTTTGGACCGAACCTGAATCACGGACAGTTATGTTAATACCGCAATTAGAATCGAATATGATTATATTAACAAAATTATAATTCGACATGTGATTTTGATCCCATCCTCCGATCCGGATAGCACTTGATCGTGATTGGAGTACACAGTTAGATACATTTATATTCTGAGATGGTTTCAATATCCCTTTAAAACCCGGATCGCCAAAATGATGTACATATCCTGCCAGAACAATGGCATCGTCGCCACAAGTAATTATGCAATCAGATACATTGACATTGCTGCAAGAAATAATATCCAGTCCATCACTATTAGGTATCAACAAATTATTATTGATTGATATACCAGTTACTTCTACCCTGTCGCAATGAACAATCAAAAAAGTCCAGTATGGAGCATCGACGCAATCAAAATCAATAAGTGAGACATTACTGCAATTACTAAAAATAATCATTTGATGATACCTTTCCTTTGGCATAACAGGACCATCCCCAATTCCATATACAACTTTCCGAAAATCAAATTTCTGACGGATATAATTATTAACATCTCCCTTGATTACCTTTGCACTGTCCTTATACATAAATTCCATCCCCTGACCAAAGATTTTCCCATGACCGGTTATCGAAACATTTTTTGAATCTTCAGTGTAAAAGACCCCGGCAAGTTGATCATTATGCCGCTGATATTTCAAAAGATCTGTTGTAGCTTTCAGTACAGCTCCGCTTTCCAGATGAAATTCAACATTTGATTTCAGATTTAAGGTGCCCACCAGATATTCCCCCTTTGGAACGTACACAACTCCTCCACCATTAAAGAAGCATTTATCAATAGTGCTTTGAATCTGTAATGTCGTAAGTTCCATGCCATTGTTTTTGGCACCGAATTCCATAACGTTGTAAACTGCTGATCTTGATGTAAGACTTGTGACCATTAAAAGCGCCAAAACAATCATCTTCTTCATAACTGCCTGATTTTTAAAAGCTGATAACCTAAAATTTCACAATTTATGATTTACCTCCTTTTAGCTTCGCGTCTTTGCGTCATCGCGGCAAAAAAAAATTATGCCACTAAGGCGCAAAGGCACCAAGTTTCACAAAGATTTTTCCAATCTTATTTAAACAAATCCCTCTTGGGCACGGCTCCTATCGCAAATTCAAGAGTTCCGCCACTCATAATCTCCACATGCGTAATAAATGACCTGTCAAGAATCATTCCGTTAAGTTTTGCCTCCTGTATGTATTTATTATCCTTTGAAGCCATAGGGGCATGTATTGTAAAGTATTTCCCTGGAGCTACTTCCACTTGTGTCTCCAGGATATTAACCAGATAAAAATCACTAATTTATTATATGACCGTTTTCGATAGTAAGAATCCTGTCGGCAAATTTTTCCTGTATATTTCCATGAGTGGCCACGACAAGTGTAACCTGTTTCTCTTTTTTTAAATACATAAGATGTCCCAGTATTTCTCCGGCTGTCAAATCATCCACAGATCCTGTGGGTTCATCGGCAAAAATAATGGATGGTTGCTTGACTAATGTTCTGATTATAGCAACCTTTTGCTGCTGGCCTACACTTAACTCCGATGGCAGTAACAGCGCTTTGTCTTTTAAATTAAATTGCTCCATAAAAGACATAATGCTTTCTTTAATCATTTTCCTGCTTAACCCTCTAGGAACAAGAGCAATTTCAATGTTCTCATATACGGTATAAGTTGGCAAGAGATTAAAGCTCTGAAATATAATTCCAATACGATTTAATAATAATTCGCTTAAGGCATTGCTTGACAATTCATTGATGCAATTGTTGTCAATCATTACTTTGCCATGCGTCGGTTTTATTAATCCGCACATAAGATTCAATAAGGTAGATTTACCTGCGCCGGAGCGGCCTTTAAGTAATACTACTTCATTTTTTCTGATTTGCAGATTAATACCATCCACCGCATTGACCGTTTGGCTATTCCCTGTGAACTTTTTACTTAAAGAGATGCATTCGATCTGAAATTCGCTCATAACCATGCTCAAATAAGGATTACATATAATTATTGATCATATCACCTGCCTTAGTACTGTACAGTTTAATGATCGGGAATACACTGGCAATTAATCCACCGGTTAACGACAGAACTATCAATACCGGTATGCTGTTATATTGAAGTTGAAATTCCATCAGGTTAAAAAGTCTTATTTGATAGTTTTTCATTAACAGAATTAATAATAACCCAAATAGAACTCCAAGCAATGCGCCGGTCAAAGATTGGATAATAGATATAAATAATATCTGAAAGCTAAGTTTTGAGTTTGACCACCCCAGCGATTTTAGTATCCCAATTTCCCTGAATCGCTCCATTAGTGAGGTTAATTGTGTTTTGGCTGAAAAAATAATCAGAAAGATAAAAATCAGGATGGTGAGCACAGTGGATGTTCCTTCCATAATTGTCATGACCTCACTTGCAGGCTGATAACAATTGTAACTAGATACAGATAAGTAACTCATTTTTTCCTTAAGCTGACTGATCACCCGGTTCTGAATCCGCGCATCGGTAACTTCAACCAGTACAATGTTCATATCAAAACCAGGTGATATGCATTTCATCCTCTCTTTAAGTATGGTCCTTACATTTTCTATCGGGGCATAAAGATCTGCCTTGCCGGGCTTGATGCCTGAATTTACAATCCCTGCCAGTTTCAGTTTACTGGCATATACGTTCAGAGTATCCCCAACTCTCAGTCCATGAGCCTTTGCAAATGATTCTTCAGCAACTATTTCATCCACATTACCAGAAAGGTATTTTCCTGAAATCAGGTTGGTTAACGTGCATACATTATTTTTTGTGGCAATACTGTTTGTGTCGATGCCTCCCAGCGAAACTTCACTCTTTAAATTTTCATCGAAAATCCTGTATAAAAGGTATGGAGCAGCATCCCTGACACCTTCAATTTCTTTTATTGAAGTAAGCAGATCACTGTTCAGCATGAGAGTATAGACTCCTTCAGCAACCAGTGAGCCATCAGAACTCTCATTGTCACAACTGACGCAGCACGAGGCATTACTGGGGATATAAACTATAAAATGTGTACCGGTGCCTTTCAGTATACCTATTGAGTCATTTTCATTTGGCCGGGAAACAGATAAAACAAGCAGGATAAACAGAGTTGCAATCATATAACCACTGATACCTGCAACCGTTCTCCAAAGATGACGGCGAAATTCTTTTAGTATATAAGTCATTAAGTAAAATACAATTTTCAAAGATATGTATTTTCAGAAGGACACGCCATGGCGTGTCCTTACAAAAACAGATCTTCAATTTTCATTTATTTTATTTTTCATCCCCCCATAACTGTGATCCACTCTTATTTTCAATACGCCAGGCATGCCTCCAGAGATGTATTTCGGAAGCCCCTATCAGCGGTTTTGGCTGCCGCTCCTCTTTGGTAAATGAATGCGGTAATTTACCCGGACTATCCTGGTACCAGTAGGCAACGGATGCCAGATCGAGGGTAAGATTATTGTTGTGGCCATGCTCGATAGTAAACCTGCAAGACTTCTCGAAAAAAACAGGATCAGCTATAAAGAAGCGGTAAATATGTGTATGCCCCAGCCAACCTGTTTCATTATTCACCCGGGGATATCCAAAATAGGGATGCTGGTACAATTCCTTGGGGCACCAGGAAGTGTTGAAGAAATCTTCAGTACCGGTTCCGTTAAATGCCGGCAGGCTATCTCCGTCGATAAACACCATCTCATCGCCTTCTCCGTACCACATGGTAGTGGGACAATTGACATAATAATTCACTCCTACAAACTGTCCCTTACCTTTAATATCTGCAAAAAGGTAATTGTCCTTTCCATTCCTGTTCCTGCCAGATTCTCCTAGAAGTCCCCATTCATTTTCACCATCGGGTAGCGCTTGTGTGACTTCATGATTATACCAGGCATGAAAACGTCCTGAATTTTCAGGTAGTTTAGTCATTTCCACATATTCAATATTGAAATAGAATGCCTGAATTTCTTTGCCTGTCTGGTTTTCAATCTCAATTCTGGCTCCGTTTGAAAATGGCATTGCAAAGTAACATACATAGGATTTGCCCGCTCCGGGTGACACCGAAAGAGGTACAGTCACAAAGTTGTATGTCTCATCCCATCCGTTGCCAAAGAATGGACCGATAGGGGATTCTACAGATGGAAATGAGCTTCCGTCCCAGAACATCCTCAATATAATATTGTTACGGTTGAGCTGGTCTGCACCCGGGGCAATGGTTATCCAGATGCGGTTAATAACACCTGAACCTTTTACATCCATTATAGTCGCTTTAGCTCCATCCTTAATACCGCTGAGACAATCTCCATTTCCGCCGGTTCTATCATAACTACTTATCTGCCTTGATTTCACACCATTTTTCATCAGGGAGAGCTGAAACATCTCATTTCCCATATCCTGGGAAAAAATTAAACACGAATAATACAAAATGACCAGTAAAACCAAAACTCTTTTCATACAAATAAAGATTAGATTATTATCAATTAGTCAATTGTTTTTCAACACCTGAGACAATAACTTTTTGTGCATCTATGGTGCCATATACAACTTTCATAAATGGTTTGCCATCCTTAAGGCCTACATTTCCAAAGCCGGTCTCAGTTGAAAGGAAGCTGGTGAAATCACCTATCCTTGAATTGATGAATAAGGAATGATCCACTGCATCATAACGAACGCCAGTCAGCCCTTCCAGAATTGCATAGCTCGACATTGCACGGGCATACCAGTTTCCGCATTCATATTCGTTGAAAGGATTACGTACTCTGCCATCATATCGCTCTCTGCACTCACGCACAATCTCAAGACCCTTTTCTACTTCCCCTTTAAACATAAGATGACTGGCAACCTGGTACTCGATACCCGTCCATACTTCGTTACTGTAAACGAATGGAAGTGACAATGCCCCGCCTTTTGGCCAGGTGCAAAGAAGCAGACCACCATCCTTCCCGGCTGCATAAGTTGGCCGCTGAGGATTTGCATGATTATAAAGCACCTGCCTGAGGTTATATTTATAAACAGCCAATAAATGGCTTGTCACTTTATTGTTATCAACCGGCTCTTTAAGTCCACATACGGTTGCTATCCACATTCCCAGTATACCATCTGACAGACAGCCCTTACCATATTGATACTTAGGACCCTCCTTTTTCATCAGTTCCAGGGCTTCATCAGAATATGTTGTCATTAAACTGGTTTTTGCCGCCTCTACAGGACTTGGCGCTCTCAGCCCTTCCCATGTTACTTTTTGTATAAAGTATTCACCATCATACAATTCAGACTCCATGAATGATTTACCTTTATTAAGTAAGTCCTCATAGTTTCCATAAGGGACATTTGCACCTTTACTCATTTCAATAATTGCCGTAAGGGCACCCAGGTAAAAACCGGTACACATTCCATCAGGTCCCCAGAATTCAATATCGTAAGTATTATGATGCGGTTCTTCCAGATAACCTTTATGTTTTGGATCCCATGTTTCGATGCAATAATCGAGACTTTTCTTAACATAAGGATACAGTTCTTTCATCCATTCAGTGCTGCCGCCGATCCGCCACTCCCTGTAAACTTTCATTATGCCACCCAGCTGACCGTCAGAAGCTGCATAAAAGGTATGTGGCGGTTCGGAAATAGGTATATTTGACCTGAAGGTCTGGTGCCCTGTTGAATCCTGACTGACCATAAATTCGGTTTCTCTAAGAGTTCTTTCGAGTCCGGGAAAGAGGTGAGGAATAGCCTGGGCATAATTCCAGACATGGGTACAGCTTCCATGGCAGCAGCCCTCATTATCACCGCATCCTTCCCAGGCCCAGAGCCTTCCGTCAGCCTGACGTAAAACAGTAGGTGATTTAATAATTGTTAGGTTAGCAGCAATAGTTTCAATAACTTCCGGAGGGAGTGTTGAGGCATAAAATGCATCCCTGAACAGTTCGCTTTTCTCCTTCAACTTCATATAGTTCTCACTCCAGTATAATGATACATCCTCAAGATCTTTAAATCTTCCTGAATACCATGGCTTGTGAGCAGGCTGCGGTACGGTTCCAACCATCTTCCTGCCAATCAGAAGATTCGTCTCTGGCAGATACCAGCTAAATCTTACTGAAATGCTCTTTTCCTGACCAGGTTTCAGATGAACAGGCACATATATTGAGGCGCCCGGAGCCGGGGTTTTTACTGGAGGATTATCCGGGATATTTGCATCATTGATGTTTTCCCACAGGATCATATGAGGGTCGAACCATTGTCCTCTGAACCAGCAATGATCAACGACAGCATTATCATCATCCACGGAAACCAAAAAGCCAGATTTTCCAATAAGAGTACTGTCCTCATTGTTCTTAGTCAGGATAAAACCATTCTTTGCACTTAGTATCCTTCCGCTCCCCTCAGAGATAATATTCCTGGAATTCCATGAAAAGACAGCTTCAATATCCTCAGCCGAAGTGTTCTTAAACCTGTATTCCATAGCTCCTACCGGAAGGCTTGAATTATCTGCGTCAGTGGGAATAAAAGGGCTCCATCCGGTTACCTCGACTGCAAGAGGGATATCTTCATCTTCAAGCTCCAATGAAGCAAAAGGGAACCGCGGTTGAAAGCGGCCATTCTTAAAACGAGGAAGACCGTAGTTTTTCCCAGCAGCGCCATTGCCGCTCCCTGCCTGTCCAAACATCTTCCACTCAGGAACCTGGGTTTCCAACACTTTAGCACCGTCTTTCAATCCTTTTATACTAATTGCTGCAAAAGAGAAAGGCTCATTGAATATCTCGGGCTTATTATTTATGGAAAGGTGAGAAATTGACCCTGTTCCATCCATGCAAAACATACCGGCCCCAATACCTCCAATGGGGAATGAGACCCTGTCAAGAAACTTTCCGGTATAATTCCCATTAAACTTATGCTCGTCTGAACCAGTTTTTCCTTTTTCAACAGAACAGGAGAACAATAGGAAACTTAACATAAATGTCAAGAACAAGCGGGTTAGTTTTAGTTTATTCATTTTAACAAAAGTTTATGCTAATTTATACAATAGTTCTTCTTTTTATATCATTTATTCCAAAGATGCTCTATCTCTTCCAGAGATTTACCCTTGGTTTCGGGCACATAGAACCAGGTAAACAGCCATTGCACAAATGACATGAGTGCGAGAAACAGGAAGGTAACCGCCCCTCCCAGTAATGCCAGAAAATGAGGAAAAAGCAATACCACCAGAAAATTAAAAATCCATTGTGTGAAGGAGGCAAATGCTAAAGCCTTGCCTCGTATCCTGTTAGGAAATATCTCTGATACAAGGGTCCAGAAAACCGGGCCTATACATGAGGAAAAAAATACAAGGAACAGCATTATGCAGATCAAGGTGAAGATACCGTCCATTTTAAAATAGAATGACATTGCTAACAAAACTAATGTTACTGCCATACCCATGGAACCTATCAGATAGAGTAGTCGCCTTCCAACTTTATCAATGAACAGAATGGCCACAAAAGTGAATATAAAGTTAATAAGACCCAATAACGAAGTCTGGAGCAGTGCATTTTTTATCTCTACACCTGCAGCCAAGAGGATTTTTGGGGCATAATCGATGATAGTATTTATACCACTGATCTGTACTAATACCGCTAAAAAGAATCCTACAACCATCACTTTACGCGATGCCGGTTTGAATAACTCGCCTCTGGATACTTTTGCAGAACTACCGTTAAGTGATTCAGCTATTTCCAGAATCTCAACTTTTGCCAGGGATTCGCCCCCTATCCTGGTAAGGACTTTCAAAGACTCTTCTTTTCGCCCCGCTTTATATAACCAACGGGGACTTTCAGGGATGAAAAACAAACCAATAAAAAAGAATACAGAGGGAACTACTCCGGTTGCAAACATCCACCTCCAGTTGTTATCCACATCATGAAGCCAATAATTGATAGTATATGAACATAATATTCCAACCACAATAGTAAGTTGATAAATAGCGACTAACATACCCCGGTTTTTAGCAGGAGCAACTTCTGCTACATACATTGGAGATAATACTGAAGCGGCTCCAACTGCCAGACCACCAAACAAACGTGCCGAGATAAAAAGAACCGATGAACTTGCTAAAGCTGTCAATGCACAGGAGACAGCAAAGAATAGTGCCACAAAGATAAGAACACTTTTACGCCCATATTTATCAGTAAGAACTCCCGAGCCGAAGGCCCCAAAGACAGCGCCGACCAACAGAGAACTGACACCCCACCCTAATTGCAGTTCGTTCCAACCAAAATATGGTTGAATAAAAGGAACTGCCCCAGATATAATTGCAATATCAAAACCAAACATCAAACCGCCCATGGTTGCAATAAGACATATAAAATATAAATACAATGCGTTCTTTGTCATAATTATCCTTTGTTTATTAATGCTAATTAAATACCCATTGTTCTTTTCAAATAGTCCCTGCTCATTTTCAGACTTTCTTTAAGCGGTCTGGTTAGAATAAATCCATTTTCATGAGCTAATTCAATAATAGCATCTCCTTCAAAACTGATCTCTTTTAAAATACCGGCAATTTCCTTAAAATTTATGTTTCCTTCTCCCAATGATTCCGGCCATTTCCCGTTACTGAGCTGATCGCGTAAGTGCATGAAGACAATTTGTTTCCTGAATTCCCTGAGAAAATCACCAGGGTTTACACCGGCTCTTAAAAGCCAGTTTAAATCCGGTCCAAGTTTAATATCCGGAATTCTTTTAAGCGTCCCTCTGAGATCGAACATATTATTTTCGACTTCAGCTGTGTGATTATGTAAATTCAGTATGATACCCTTTTGCTCTCCCAGTGAAATAAGTCTTCTCAATAAGGTAGCCTGATTATCAAATTCTGCCTCTGTTTTCTCACGACCTACCGGTTCTCCTACAGACACACCGAATGTTTTCCCTCCAACTGAAGCCATATTAGTAAATATCATATCAACATCCTCATAAATATGGCTGTGTTTATCTTTATTCCACATTTCACCCCCATAAGAACTTCCTATCAATTTGATTTTATATTGATCAATTAATTCCCTGATTTGCTTCGTATAGACAGGACTCCTCAAAGGTTGTTCCATTGTTTCAATACCATCGAAACCGGCATAGGACATATCTGAGAATATCTGGCTGAGAATTGGCGAAACATCATAGCCCGGCATACTACTGGCATAAACCCAGACATGGGCACCAACTATAACCTTTTTCTTACTATTTTCCTTTATGATTGTATTGGAATTCCCAGTCTGTGATAATGAAATAGCCAGCAAGGACAAAGAAGTGTTATAAATAAATTTTCTGCGATTCATTTCAAAAAGGTTTTGCTGTAGCAATTTTATGTATATTTATTCACTGTTATCCGATTAATAATTTAGATTCGTAATTGATCTTCATAAGTATT
>Ga0315290_10000687_pt1 | contig 22415 bp, 18 predicted proteins | sample YL17G12_0_MG_FD_203627 | JGI IMG/M metagenome (GOLD analysis project Ga0315290, IMG submission 203627) | Sediment microbial communities from Yellowstone Lake, YNP, Wyoming, USA - YL17G12_0 | ecosystem: Environmental > Aquatic > Freshwater > Lake > Sediment | place: USA: Wyoming | collected... | reverse complement strand
AGCGGCGGCTTCCTCCACCCGGCGCAGCAGATCCGCGCCGTCGATGGAATGGATGCTCGCAAAGACCCCGGCCGCCTTTCGCGCTTTGTTCGACTGCAGGTGGCCAACCAGATGCCACTCGATCGGCATATCGGACGATAGGCCGATCTTCTCCAGAGCTTCCTGGACACGATTTTCGCCGAACAGGGTCTGGCCCGCGGCGAACGCGGCCCGCACGTGGTCTACGGGGTGGGTCTTGGAGATGGCGACCAGGCGGACCGAGGAAGGAGACCGGCCGGCCCGCTCACACGCGCGGGCCAGCCGGTGCCGGACGTCTGACAGGTTTGCCGCGATGGTCTCCTGCAGCGACAGGGACCCCATGGCGGCGCCTACTTCTTGATGCTGCCCAGGATGCCCTTCGCCGTTGCGGCGAACTGGCCCTCGGGCGAGAGCTGCAGGTACTTTTCGAACATCGGTACCGCTTCGGCCAGCTTGCCCTGGTTCACGTAGGCCATGCCGAGCTGGTAGTGGGCCTCGGCGTGATCCGGCTTCAAGAAGATGACCTTCTGGAAGTGCTCGGCCGCCTCGGTGATCTTGCCGCCGTTCCAGTCGATGACGCCCTGGTTGTACTCGGCATCCACGGCGCCGCTGCCGCCGCCGCCGGGACCGGCCGCGCTCGCCATCTCGGACGCCTTCTGGCTGGCTTCACTGGCCTTGTCGAACTTCTTCTGCGCGTTGTACACCGTCGCGAGGCCGTTGTAGGCGTCGACGTAGTTGTTCTTCATCTCGATGGCCTTCAAGTACGACGCCTCGGCCTGGTCGAGATCCTTCTTCTGCATGTAGTTGTAGCCGATGTTGTACATGCAGTCGAAGCAGCCCGGGGGCGGCACCATGGCCGCCGCCTCGGTGAACTTCGCGATGGCGTCGTCGTAGTTCCCGGCCTTGCTCGCTGTGACGCCCTCATCGAACTTCGCCTTGAGCGCCATCCCCTTCGCGGCGTCTTCCTTCGACATTCCGCCCTTGCCCTCGGCGCCGCCGCCCAGCTTGAAGTTGACCTTCATCGGGTCGCCGAGACGGACGCGCACCGGAAAGGATTGGCTGCCGAGGTTTTCGAACGACGCGGTCACCTTGTAGCCGCCCGGCTGCAGGCCAATCTGGATGAACTCGCCCTTCTTGTTGGTCTTCACGTCGTACTTGCGGTTGATGCCGTCGGTGTACTCGATGAGGACCAGGGCCTTCTCGAGCGGCTTGCCGGCGGCGTCAACGACGATGCCTTGCACGGCGCCGGTCTGGGCAGAGGCGGGAGTGGAGATGATGAACGCCGCACACGTCAGCATGCACGACACCAGCAGAATACGGCCCGTATCAAGGCGAAGCATTGGAGCTCCTTCGTGGCAGATAAAACTCATAATGGTGAAAAGAGCAAAACCGGCGGACCCGCCGATCGCCCAAGTTTACACCGAAACCCGTATCGAAATCCTCAGGAGCGCTCCGCGCCCTCGGCGAAGAACCGCTCGATCTCGGCCAGATCCGACGTGACCGGCGCCGGGGGCAGCGAATTGAGGAACCGGCGCCCATACGGCATGGTCCGGATTCGGGGATCCAGGATGGCGAGCACCCCCCGGTCCCGGCGGTGCCGGATCAGGCGGCCGAGCCCCTGCAGGAGCGCCAGAATCGCCAGGGGGACCTGCAGGTCCGCGAACCCGTCGCCGCCGCGGGCCACCACGGCCTCGATCCGGGCCGAGATGACCGGATCGGCGGGCGAGGCGAACGGCAGCCGGTCGATGATGACGCAGCTCAGGGCGTCGCCCACCACGTCCACGCCCTGCCAGAAGCTCGACGTCGCAAGCAGGATCGCATGCGGCGTCGACCGGAACTGATTCAAGAGCGTCGAGCGCGGCGCGGACCCCTGCACCAGCACCGGGTACTCGAGCGCCGCCTGCACCGTCGCCTGCACGGCGCGCAGGATGGCGTAGCTGGTGAAGAGCACAAACGCCCGCCCGCGCGTGCGGCGCAGAATCTCGACCACTTCCTGGCCGGCGGCCTCGGCAAACGCCGGCGTTTTGGGCGACGGCATGCGCTTGGGCAGATACAAAATGGCCTGCCGCCGGAAGTCGAACTCGGACGGCAGCTGAATTTCCTCGCCGCGCTCGATGCCGAGGCGGCTGCGCACGTAGCCGAAACACCCTTCGACGGCGAGCGTGGCCGAGGTCAGGATGGCCGCGGCGAACCGGTCCAGCAGCATGTTGCGCACCAGCGACGACACGTCGATGGGCGAGGCGCGCAGGAACACGCCGCGCGATCGCCACTCGATGTAGTAGACGTAGTCGCGGTCGTTCGCCTGCAGGAGGAACCGCAGGTCGTCGCGAATCTCCGCGGCGCGCGGCGCGAGGGCCCGCACATCTTCGAGCGCCTCCTTGAGCAACGTGATCGTGGCTTCGAGGCCGTCCAGGGCCTCCAGCAGCTGCACCCCGGCGCCGCGCACGGAATCGAGCATCTCCGGCAGCAGGCGAATCCGATCGTCGCCCGACCCTGGCGTCCCGGCGCGCGCGGCAAACGCCGGGTTGTTGCGCGAGAGCATCAGCTCGCCGAAGAACACCCGCGACAGGTCCTCCACACGGTTGCCGGCACGGCCCAGTTCGCCGCTCTGGTCGGCGACCTGCCGCGCCGCCATCGCGCGGTCGAGGTCGCGCACCAGTTCCTCGGTCCTGAAGTTGCTCACCGCAAACCCGAAGTACTGCGTCGCCACGTCTTCGAGCTGGTGGGCCTCGTCGATCACGATGTAGGCGCACTCGGGGATGACTTCGCCATACGCGCTCTGCCGGACCGCCGCATCCGCGCACAGCAGGTGGTGATTGACGATGACGACATCGGACGCGGCGGCGCGCTGCCGCATGCGCGTGACGAAGCAGGCCTCGTACTCGGGGCACTTCGTGCCGATGCAGTTCTCGTTGGTCGCGGCGATGTTCGACCAGAACGGCACGTCCTCGGGCAGCGCTTCGAGCTCGGCGCGATCCCCGGTCTGCGTGGTGGCCGCCCACTGCTCGACCATCGCCAGGTAGATGCGGTCCGCCGGCGACCCGGCCTCCACATCGTCGTGCACGTTCTCGAAGCGATGAAGACAGAGATAGTTGCCGCGGCCCTTCATGCAGGTGGCCGTGAAGGGCACACCCAGCGCCTCGCGGAGGATGGGCAGATCCTTGTAGAAGATCTGCTCCTGGAGGTTCTTGGTGCCGGTGGAGACCAGCACGCGGTGCCCGCTGAGGATCGCGGGTGCGAGGTAGGCCAGCGTCTTGCCCGTGCCGGTGCCCGCCTCGGCGAGCAGCGTGCCGCCGCGTACGAGCACGCGCGCAACGGCGGCCGCCATGTCGCGCTGGCCCGGCCGCGGCTCGAACTCCGCCACCGCCAGGGCCAGCGGCCCATCGTCCGCAAAGACGCGGTCGACCGCGCCTTCTAGATCAGTTTGTCCGGGTACAGCGGGAACTTCGCGCACAGCGTTTCCACGTCGGCCCGCACCGCGGCGTGCACGGCGGCGTCGTCGGGCGCCTCCAGGACGCGCGCGATCAGATCGCCGACGGTCGTCATCTCGGCCTCGCGCATGCCGCGGGTGGTGACGGCCGGCGTGCCGATGCGGATGCCGCTCGCCTTGAGCGGCGGGTTCTGGTCGAAGGGGATCGTATTCTGGTTCACGGTGATGCCGGCCTTGCCAAGCGCGGCGGTCGCGTCCTTGCCGGTGAGGCCTTTCGAGAACACGTCCACGAGCATCAGGTGGTTGTCCGTGCCGCCGGAGACGAGCCGGAACCCGTGCGAGGCGATGACGGCGGCCAGTCTGGCCGCGTTGGTGACGATCTGCTTCTGGTACGCGGCGAAGGGTGGCTCCAGCGCTTCTTTGAAGCACACGGCCTTGGCCGCGATGACGTGCACCAGCGGCCCGCCCTGCACACCGGGGAACACGCTCCGGTCGAGGTCTTTCGCCCACTTCTCCCTGCACAGCACGAGGCCCGCGCGCGGGCCTCGCAGCGTCTTGTGCGTCGTCGTGGTGACGAAGTCGGCATGCGGCACCGGGCTCGGGTGCACGCCGCCGGCCACCAGCCCGGCGATGTGGGCCATATCGACCACCATCGCGGCGCCGACCCGATCGGCCACCGCGCGGATGCGAGGGAAATCGATGATGCGCGGGTAGGCGCTGGCGCCGACCATGATCATCTTCGGCGTGTGCTCGACGGCGAGGCGCTCGAGCTCGTCGTAGTCGAGGCGCTCGTCCTGCTGGCGCACGCCGTAGGGCACGATCGTGTAGAGCTTGCCCGAGAAGTTCAGCGGGTGCCCGTGGGTGAGGTGCCCGCCGTGCGAGAGGTTCATCCCGAGCACCGTGTCGCCGGGCTTGAGCAGCGCGAAGTAGACGGCCATATTGGCCTGCGCGCCCGAGTGCGGCTGCACGTTGGCGTGCTCGGCGCCGAACAACTGCTTCGCGCGATCGATGGCCAGCCGCTCGACCACGTCCGTGCACTCGCAGCCGCCGTAGTAGCGGCGCCCGGGGTAGCCTTCGGCATACTTGTTCGTGAAGACGGACCCGGTCGCCTCGAGCACCGCGTTGCTGACGAAGTTCTCCGAGGCAATGAGCTCGAGGCCCGTGGCCTGGCGCTCCACTTCGTCCCGGATCGCGGCGGCGACCTCCGGGTCGGTCTCGCGCAGGGTGCGGCGGTGGGCGTTGACGATGGTGTCCATGGCTAGGCGTCCTTGCGTTCGAGGGCGGCGATCTTGTCGAGGCGAAGCGAGTGGCGTCCGTCGTCGAAGCCGGTGTTGAGAAAGGCCGAGACGATGCCCGGGACCTGGTCCGGCGGCGTCGTGCGCCCGCCGATGGTCATGATGTTCGCGTCGTTGTGCTGGCGGCTGAGGCGCGCGCTCGCCTCGTCCCAGACGACGGCGGCGCGGATGCCCCGAATCTTGTTGGCGGCCATCGCCATCCCGATGCCCGTACCGCAGACCAGGATGCCGAAGGTGGCCGCGCCGCCGGTGACGCGGCGGGCGACCGCCGCGGCGAAATCCGGATAGTCCACCAACGCCGTGGTCGAGGGGCCCAGGTCGTCGCAGGGCACCTTCCACTCGTCCAGCAGGGCCTTGATGCGTTTCTTGAGCTCGAACCCGGCATGATCGGAACCGATGGCGACGCGCACTCCGGGATTCTACTCGATTTCCCCGGCGGTATTCCGCATGATGGAGAGGGCAGGAAGGCGGCAACACCGTGACACAGTCGAACGAACCGCACGTCGTCATCAGCGCGCGCGGCGAAGAGCGCGTCCGCGGCGGGCATCCCTGGATCTACAAGTCCGACGTCGCCGACGTCATCGCCCGGGGCGGCGACACCGTCGTTGTCCGCAACCCGCGCGGCCTGATCGTCGGCCGGGCGCTGTTCAGTGACCAGTCGCAGATTGCGTTGCGGATGCTCATCGTGGGCGAGGCGCCGGCCGGGATCGATCTCTGGCGCGCCCGGATCGCGGCCGCCATCGCGTTCCGGGACACGCTCGGCATCGACGCGACGGCGTGCCGGCTCGTCCATGCCGAAGGCGATCTCCTGCCGTCGTTCATCGTCGATCGCTACGGCGAGCACGTGGTGATCCAGGCGCTGTCGCAGGGCGTCGACCGCCTCGTGCCGCACCTGGTGGAGATCCTGGTCGACCAGTTGAAGCCCGCGGGCATCCTCGCGCGCAACGACGTGCGGGTGCGGCAGCTCGAAGGCCTCGAGTCGGCGGTGACGCTGCTGTACGGCGAGGTGCCGCCCATCGTCGCCGTGCGTGAGGGCCGGATCGAGCACGAGGTGGACCTCTGGCACGGCCAGAAAACCGGCCTCTTCCTCGACCAGCGCGAGAACCGGGCGGCTGCCCGGGCGTATGCGCGCGGGCGGCTGCTCGACTGCTTCAGCTATCACGGTGCCTTTGCGCTGCAGCTGGCGGACCGGTGCGAGCAGGCGATCGCGCTCGATGTGTCGGAGGAGGCCGTCGGTCACATCACCCGCAACGCCGCGCGCAATGGCGTGACCAACCTCGAGGCGCGCGCGGCGAACGTGTTCGACACGCTGCGCCAGATGGAGCGCGGCGGGGAGCGCTTCGACACGATCGTGCTCGACCCGCCGGCGTTTGCGAAAAGCAAGGACGCCGTCGAGAAGGCGTACTCGGGTTACAAGGAGATCAACCTGCGCGCGCTGAAGCTCCTGCGCCCGGGCGGCGTGCTCGTCACGTGCACGTGTTCGTACCACGTCGACGAGGCGACCTTCGGACAGATCGTCTACGACGCCGCGGTCGATGCGCGCGTGCGGACCACTGTGCTCGAGAAGCGGATGCAGTCGCGCGATCACCCGGTGCTGCTGGGCGTGCCGGAGACCTACTACCTGAAGTGCTTCATCCTGCGGAAGCTCGCGTAGTCGTTCATGGATCCGATCGTCCGGCGTCTCTCCTCTGAACTCGCCGTCAACCCGGCGCAGGTCGACGCCGCCGCCACGCTGCTGGATGGCGGGGCGACGGTGCCGTTCATCGCCCGGTATCGCAAGGAAGCGACCGGCGGCCTCGACGACACGCAACTGCGCACCCTCGAGGAGCGCCTGCGGTACCTGCGCGAGCTCGAGGAGCGCCGCGCCACCATCCTGCAGTCGATCGCCGAACAGGGCACATTGACGCCGGCGCTCGAGGCCCAGATCCGCGCGGCCGACACGAAGACGGCACTCGAAGACCTGTATCTGCCGTACCGCCCGAAGCGGCGCACCAAAGCGACCATCGCGCGCGAGGCGGGGCTCGAACCCCTCGCGGCGGCGCTGCTGTTGGATCCGTCGATACGGCCCGAAGACCGGGCCGCGGGCTACGTCGATCCGGACAAGGGCGTGGCCGACGCGGCTGCGGCGCTCGAGGGCGCCCGCTGGATCGCGATCGAGCGCATGGCCGAGGATGCGGCCCTGGTCGGCGCGCTGCGGCAGTACCTCTGGGGCCACGCGGAGCTGGCGTCCCGCGTGGTCGACGGCAAGCAGGACGAGGGTGCGAAGTTCTCGGACTACTTCAGCGCGCGGGAGGCGTTTCGCACGATGCCGTCGCACCGGGCGCTCGCGCTGCTGCGCGGCCGCAGGGAGGGCATCCTGCGCCTCGCGATGGCGCTGCCGGAAGACGAAGAGGCGAGGCGGGCGGCAGGGCTGCCGAGCGCGCCAGAATCGAGGATTGCCCTCCGGTACGGCATCCCGCTCGACGCCGGTCGCGGCGGGCAGCCGGGTGACCTCTGGCGGCGCGAGACCGTGCGCCTGGCCTGGGCCGTGAAGATCAGCGACCATCTCGAGACCGACCTCATGGCGAGTCTCCGCGAGGCGGCCGAGCGCGAGGCCATCCGCGTGTTCGGGTGCAACCTCCGCGACCTGCTGCTGGCCGCGCCCGCAGGCACGCGGCCCACGCTGGGACTTGACCCGGGCATCCGGACGGGTGTGAAGGCGGCGGCGGTCGATGCCACCGGCAAGGTCGTGGCCACCGCGACGATCTATCCGCACGCCCCGCGGCACGAGTGGGAACAGTCGATCACCGTGCTCGCAGCGCTGATGGCGCGGCACCGCATCGAACTCATCAGCATCGGCAACGGCACCGCGTCCCGGGAGACCGACAAGCTCGTATCCGACCTGCTGACGCGCCATCCGGCCATCACGGCCCACAAGGTCGTAGTATCCGAGGCCGGCGCGTCGGTGTACTCCGCGTCGGAGCTGGCGTCGAACGAACTCCCGGATCTCGATGTCTCCCTGCGTGGGGCGGTGTCGATCGCGCGTCGGCTCCAGGACCCGCTGGCGGAACTGGTGAAGATCGAACCGAAGGCCATCGGCGTGGGCCAGTACCAGCACGATCTCAGCCAGCCGGAGCTTGCGCGCACGCTCGACGCCATCGTCGAGGACTGCGTCAACGCCGTCGGGGCGGACGTCAACACCGCATCGCCCGCGTTGCTGTCCCGCGTCTCCGGCCTGAACCAGCGGATTGCCGCGAATCTGGTGGCCTACCGTGACGAGCACGGCGCGTTCGCGTCGCGTACCGCGTTGAAGAAGGTGCCGCGGCTTGGCGAGAAGACCTTCGAGCAGGCCGCGGGGTTCCTGCGGATTCCCAGCGGCGCCAACCCGCTCGACGCGTCGGGCGTGCATCCGGAGGCGTACCCCGTCGTCGAGCGCATCCTGCGGGCGGTGGGGAAACCGCTCAAGGCCGTGATTGGCGATGCCGCGACGCTGCGCGCGCTGGATCCCGCGACGTTTGTCGACGACCGGTTCGGCGTGCCGACCGTGAAGGATATCCTTGCCGAGCTCGAGAAGCCGGGGCGCGATCCTCGCCCGGAGTTCCGCACGGCCGCGTTCCGGGATGGCGTGGAAGACCTGAAGGACCTCGAACCTGGCATGCAACTCGAAGGCGTGGTCACCAACGTCACGAACTTCGGCGCGTTTGTCGACGTCGGGGTGCACCAGGACGGCCTGGTCCACGTGTCGCAGCTTGCAAACCGCTTCGTGAAGGACCCGCGGGAGGTCGTCAAAGCGGGCGACATCGTAACGGTGACCGTCGTCGAAGTCGATCTGAAACGCCGGCGGGTGGGACTGTCGATGCGGTCGGGCTCACCTGGCCCGCGGGCGTTACCTGGGGCGGCCGCCCATGCCGGCGGGCGGCGAGACAATCTGGATGACCGTCGGGTAGTAGGACGGTGACGCGCCGGGCTTCGGATTCATGTAGCCCGGCGAACCGCCCCAGGTGTAGTCCTTGATGGTGACGCCAGGCGTGAATTCCACGTCGGTCTCTTTGTAACGCCCGACGTCGAACTGGTGCATCGCCGGGGCATCGAAGATCAGCTCGCCCTTGTCCTTCAGCACCAAGCGGTAGTACCCCACCACTTCAGCGAACGGCTGCGTGCACCCGTAGAGATAGAAGCGCTGGCCGCGGCCAGCGTCGTAAGACCCGAGATACTGGGCGCTCGGATACAGCTGAACGCCGAGGGCGCTGGCCGGCGGAGGAGCCTCGGCCACCGTCCTGGGCGCAGTGGTCGTTGACGGAGGTTGCACGGTTGCCGGCCCCGGGGCGGGCTTCGGCTGCGTGGGTTTGGCCGGAGCCGGCTGGGCCGCCGCGCCCGGGACCGTCGGAGGAGGCTGTGGCCGGGCCACGGGCGGCTGCGCGAACACGGCGGATGCCGAAAACGCGAGGCCCGCGGCCACCAGGACGAACGATCGCGACCAACGACGGCGCATCCGTGCATTATATAGGAGCGGCGCGTCGTGCCTTCGTGCATCGATCATGTTCGCGTAGGGGGATTACTGTCGTGGGATCCGGATTTAGCCGGATCCAGAGGGCGTGCAGAGGGATGAAGTCGTTACTGGAATATTGCGAGCGAGAACTCGACTGGGCCGTCGCGACCACCGAGGCGCTGGTGCGCCTGGAGTCGCCGACCCCGGACAAGGTCGCCGCCGACCGGTGCGCCGACGAAGTGATGCGCCGGCTCGCCGACATCGGCGGCCGCGTCCAGCGGCTACCCCGCGCCGAGGCCGGCGATCACGTGCTGGCAAGGTTCGGGTGCGGCACGAAACAGGTGCTGGTGCTCGGCCACTACGACACCGTCTGGGAGGTCGGCACGCTGAGCCGTCGCCCACTGCGAGCGGAGGGCGGCCGACTCTACGGCCCTGGCGTCTTCGACATGAAGGCGGGCCTCGCGCTCGGGATGCTCGCGCTGCGCGCCATCGCGGACACGGCGTCGGCCTGGCCCGGCCGGATCACGTTCCTCATCACAAGCGACGAAGAGATGGGCGCCGCCACGTCCCGACAGGTGATCGAGGATGAAGCGCTGCGCAGCGAAGCCGTGCTCGTGCTCGAGCCGTCGCTGCCGGGCGGCGCGCTCAAGACCAGCCGCAAAGGCTGCGGCGAATTCATCCTGCATGTCCACGGTGTGCCCGCGCACGCGGGGATTGAACCGGAGAAGGGGGCCAGCGCCATTCACGAACTGGCACGCCAGATCATTGCGATCGAACGGTTGCAGGACATCGCGCGGGGAACGACGCTCAACGTCGGCGTGATCGCGGGCGGGACCCGGACCAATGTGGTGGCCGGGCGGGCGGAGGCCGTCGTGGACGTGCGCGTCGCCACGATGGCCGAGGCGGCGCGGGTCGCCGGCGCGATGGCCGCGCTGCGCCCCCACGACGCCCGCACGCGCCTGTCGGTGACGGGGGGCGTGGACCGGCCCCCGATGGAGCGCACGTCGGAGGTGGCCGGGCTGTTCCGGGAGGCGCAGGCCGTGGCCGCGGAACTGGGGCGCGAGCTGGGGGAAGGCGCCACCGGCGGAGGATCCGACGGAAACCTCACGGCCGCGCTCGGCGTCCCTACCTTGGACGGGCTAGGGGCCGTCGGGGGCGGGGCGCATGCCGCAGACGAACACGTCAGCGTCGGCGACCTCCCGTGGCGGGCGGCGCTGGTTGCCGGCTTGCTGCAGCGAATCCTCGCGGTCTAGATTGGTGGTTTAGTCCGTAGGAGTTGAAGCAATCATGGCGAATGCGCTGAAAACGACCTTGCTGCTCGGGTTGATGAGCGGCGTCCTGCTGGTGCTCGGCGAAACCCTCGGCGGCTCCCGCGGCCTGGTGATGGCGTTCGGCGTCGCCGTGCTGATGAACTTCGTGTCGTACTGGTTCTCCGACAAGATCGTGCTGTCGATGTACCGCGCGAAGCCGGTCGGGCCGGAGCACCCGCTTCACCAGATCACCGCCCGGCTGGCGCAGCGCGCGGGCCTGCCGATGCCAAAGGTCTACATCATCCCGGGCGCCTCGCCCAACGCCTTCGCCACCGGGCGCGACCCGTCCCATGCGGCCGTGGCCGCCACCGAAGGCATCCTGCGCATCCTGGATGAGCGGGAGATCGAAGGCGTCATCGCGCACGAGCTCGCGCACGTCAAGCACCGCGACATCCTGATCAGCTCCGTCGCGGCGACGATGGCCGCGGCGATCATGATGATCGCGCGCATGGCGCAGTTTGCGGCGATGTTCGGCGGCGGCCGCAGCGACGACCGCGATCGCGGGGCCAACCCGATCGCCCTGCTGGCGACGGTGATCCTCGCGCCGATCGCGGCCATGCTGATCCAGGCCGCCATCTCGCGCTCGCGCGAGTTCGGCGCCGACGCCGGCGGGGCCGAGATCGCCGGCACGCCCTACGGCCTGGTGGACGCCCTGAAGAAGCTCGAGGTGGCGTCGAAGCGGATCCCGATGGATGCCAACCCGGCCACGGCGCACATGTTCATCATGAAACCGTTCAGCGTGTCCGGGCTGCTCTCGCTGTTCAGCACCCATCCGCCGACCGACGCCCGCGTCCGCGCCCTCCTCGGCCAAAACTAACCCCCTCTGGGGTCAGGTCTGAAGTGATGCCGTTTCCCCCGCTTGGGGTCAGGTCTGAAAGGGGGCAAAACACCTCAGTTCAGACCTGACCCCGAGGGGGATTACAGCAGGTAGGCGAGGGCGAAGCCGAGCTGGGCGACGAACATCATGCGGTACATGTGCGCCCAGGAGACGTGGTTTTCTTCGATGGCCAGGGTGTCGGGACGGCGCAGCATCAGGTAGCAGACATACAGCCCATAGACGGTCATGAAGGCGCCCAGGGCCTGCAGCAGCCAGAAGTTGCCGGTCAGGACGCCGGTCCACGCGCCCAGCGGGACCATCAGGAACGGCACCACGAAGGACGGCGCGATCATCCACGCGGCGCGCGTGACGCCGAACTGGATCGGCAGCGTCCGGCACCCGCCGCGCCGGTCGCCCTCCATGTCGGCGAAGTCCTTGGTCGTGGTGGCGCCCAGCAGGAACAGCCCGAAGATGGCCCCGAGATACCAGGGCTCGAGGCCGACCGCGGTCTTGACCGCCGACCATCCCGCCACCTTCAGCAGCACGCCGCGCGGAATCGCAATCGTGACGTTGGCCCAGATGCCGAGCCGCTTCGTGCGGAACGGCGGCGCCGAGTACATCGTCGTGAGGACGGTGGCAGCCACCACCATATAGAAGCACTCGTGCCGGCCGCCTGGTGCCACGAACCACGCCAGCACCAGGGCCACGACGAGGCTCACCAGCGTGATCACCCACGCGTCCCGCATCGTGAGACGGCCGCTGGGCAGCGGCCGGCCAGGCTTGTTGATGCGGTCAATCTCAAGGTCGTAGATCTGGTTCAGGCCGTTCGAGTAGACGTTGAGCACGGCGGCCATCACCACGCCGATGATCGGCGGCACGAGGAGCCCCCATCCCCACGGCTCGCGCGGGTACGCCCCGATGGCGGTGGCGGCCGCCGAGGCCATGCCCAGCGCGGGGGCGATCAGCGTGAACGGGCGGGCGAAATCGATGACGGCGCGCGTCGATCCGGCCTGCGTCACAGCATCCTCATGATGACGAGCGCGACGGTCGCGCCCGTCGCCGTGTTGATGAAGTTCAGCACGTCGTTGTTGACGATCCCCTGCGCCTCGAGCGTGGCGGCCAGACCGCTTTCGACGAGCGATCCCGACAGGGCACCGGCGACCACCGCCCACACGAACGTGCCGGGGATGAGCCCCAGCCAGGCGCCGAGCGCGGCGAGCGCGAGCGCGCCGATGAAGCCTGCGGCGGTCCCTTCGACGGACATCGCACCCGGCGTGCCTGGCCGCACCTGCGACAGCGTCGTCGGCAGGTAGGTCTTGCCGCCCCACGCTTTCCCGATTTCGCTCGCGATGGTATCGCTGCCGCTGGTCGTCAGCACGGCGACACAGGCGAGCATCGCCGCCTCGCGATACGGCGTCATCACGGCCGCCAGCGCGGCGACCGCCGCCAGCCCGGTGTTGGCCCACGCGTTGCCGCCGCCCCGGCGGCCTCCGCGCTCCTCGGCGATGCCGAGCAGCGATTTGCGGTCAGCGCCCAGCTTCGACGCCACCGTCCCGACGGCGAACATCGCGAAAAGCATCGCCCATCCGCGCCAGCCCAGCCCGGCGTAGACCGCCACGCCAATCCCCCACCCGGTCAGCATGCCCGAGAGGCGCACGGTTCTCAGCGCCCAGCCACAAAGCGCCGCCACGGTGTTGATGGCCATCGCGTACACCACGCCCGCGACAACCATGTCGCGGTTCGCCGCCCACGCCGCAGCGCTCATCAGTCCGCACAGCCACAGCACGGCGCCGGCAGTGGCGGGCACGGTGATGTTGTCGTCGAGCGCGATCGGCACCGTCTCGGCCAGGCCCGCCGCCAGCGCCGCGATGGCCGGCGCGGCGACGATGAACAGCAGCCCCGGCGGCTCGGCGACCGACGGCGCAATCCACCACGCCAGCCCGATGCCTGCCGCGCCGCCCGCGAAGACGAAGGCGCACAGCCCCTCCACCGTCTTGGCAGGGTTCCACGGCAGCGCGTGGCGGCCCCACCGCCGGCCGGCGAGCGTGGCCGAGCCGTCCCCGAACGCCATGATGCCCCAGGCGCTTCCCGCGATATCCAGGCGGTTCGGGAATGCCATGATGAGCAGCAGCACGGCGAGCGGGTAGAGCAGGATGCCGAGGGGATATCCGCGCATCGCGTCGGCCGGCCGCACGATCGCCCGCCCGCCGGCGCGCGGCAGCACGACCGCGTTGAAGATCAGCGCCGCGATCGCGCACAGCGCGGCCTGCCACCACGTCAGCCCGCGCAGCGCGAGCGCAAACACGCCCATGCCGATGTGGACCAGCTGCCGTCGGTCTTCGGAGAACGTGGCGGTCATGAGGCTGCTGCGGATGCGGAAGGCGACGCGGGCGCTGCGGCGGCTGCGATCCCGTTCACGACGCGCGCCACGCCGTCCTCGAGCGGCGTGACCGTGTAGCCGAGTTCCTCGGCCGCCAGCGTGTGCCCGAGCGGCCAGTCGCGCAGCAGGATCTCCAGCGTGCCCGTCGTCAGCATCGGGGTGGCCCCGAACCACGCCGCGCGTAACTCGTCGGCGAAGGCGGCGCCCGACGCGGCCCAGGCCGGCAGCCGCCGGGGCTGCGGCCGGCCCGTCAGCGCGCGGACGATGTCGAACACGCGCATCTGAGGCGCGTCCTCGCCGCCGAGCAGATAGCGCCGGCCCGGCACGCCCGCCGTCAGCGCGGCCACGTGGGCGGCGGCGACGTCGCTGACGAACGCATACGACCAGATGCGATCCGAGCCCACCACGCCGGGCAACCGGCCCTGCAGATGATCGGCGATCATGCGGCCGATGAGATTGCCGTCGGTCACCGGGCCCGGGCCGTAGATGACGCCCGGGTAGAGGCGGATGAGCGGTACGCCCTGCTCGACGGCGCTCTCGGCCAGGTGGTCCGCAGAGGCCTTCGTGCGCTGATAGTCGTTCCAGGCCGGCGGGCGATCGAGGCCGCCTGGCGGCAGCGCCAGGAATGACGAGGTGTAGAGCACGCGCGCGATGCCGGCCTGCCGCGCCACCGCGAGGATGTTGGACAGGCCGCCGACGTTCACCTCGTCGAAGTCGCGCGCGCGCCGCCGCCAGACGGCGACCAGCGCCGCGCTGTGGATGATCGCGTCGCACGCCGCCGCCGCGCGGCCCAGGGCGGCCAGGTCGCGGATGTCGCCGTCAATGGTCCGAACCGGGATGCCGGATCGGGACGCTGCCCGCGCGTAGAGCACGACGCCGTGGCCCGCGGTCTGTAACGCGCCGACGATGGCGTGTCCCAGGTAGCCGGTGCCGCCGGTGACGAGGACGTTCATGATGCGACTACCCAACGGACCGCCAGTAATCGAGCAGGTCGCCCAGCGTCCGTGAGAGCGGTACGATCGGTTGCCAGCCGGTGTCGCGGCGGATGCGTGACGGATCGCCGAGGAGCAGATCCCGGTCGTTCGGACGAAGGCGGTCCGGGTCCGTTTCGACCGACACCGGCACCCGTGCGAGCACGATGAGCCCGTCGAGCACCTCTCTGACCCGGTGCGCGACACCGGAGCACACGTTGTACGCGGTGCCTGGCATGCCCCGGTCGATCAGCGCGCGATAGGCGCCTACCGTGTCGCGCACGTCGGTGAAGTCGCGACGGCCGTCGAGGTTGCCGACCTTGATCACCGGCTCGAGGCGACCGGCCTCGATCTGGGCGATCTGCCGCGCCACGCCTGAGGCAAAGAACGACGGGTCCTGCCGGGGACCAATGTGATTGAACGACCGGGCGATGACCACCGGGATCCCGTCGCGCGCCGTCGCCTTCGCGGCCGCCATCTCGGTGGCGATCTTGCTGATGGCGTACGGGCTGGTCGATTCGATCGGATCGGTTTCGGTGAGGGCGCGGTCCGCCGGGCGGTAGACGTAGGCCGAGCTCGGAATCACCACACGGCTCCGGAGGCCCGCACCGCGCAGCCCTTCGAGCAGGTGGTGCGTCGCCAGCACGTTGACCGACAGCGTCTCGGTAGCCGCCCTCCACGACTGCCCGATGTGCGGCGAACCGGCCAGGTGGTAGACCATCGCGGGGCCGAACTCTCCGATGGCGCGGCGGACGGCGTCCCGGTCGAGCAGCTCAACCTCGCGCCACTCGACCTGCGGGTAGCGCGCCGCCGTTTCCGCCCCGATGCCGGGCTTGCGGAGGGCAACGATACGGACATCTTCCGCGCCGAGCAGATCCAGCAGGTGCGATCCGGCAAACCCCGCGGCGCCGGTGACGAGAACGGTCGGACGATGGCTCATGTTCCGGGCACGTCGCGGCGGGCGGCGCGCGCCTATGTCTTGTCGCGCGTCGCGTACTGGGCCTGGTAGTAGGCCTTGAACGCGGCGTCCTGGTGCTTGATGGGCTGCCACCACCACGGGCTGTCGCGATACCACGCCACCGTCGCGCGCAGGCCCTCCTCGAACACCTGGACTGGCGCCCAGCCCAGCGCGCGCAGCTTCGTCGTGCTGAGCGCGTAGCGGCGGTCGTGGCCCAGGCGATCCGCCACCGGGCGGATGAGCGAGTCGGGCTTGCCGGTGAGCTGCAGGATGCGCGTCGTCAGCTCGACGTTGGGCACTTCGTTGCCACCGCCGATGTTGTAGACCTCGCCGTTCACGCCCTTCTCGATGAGCAGGTCGACGCCGCGGCAGTGGTCGTCGACATGGAGCCAGTCGCGCACGTTGAGGCCGTCGCCGTACAGCGGCAGCCCCTGGTCCTCGAGCGCGTTGGTGATGAACAGCGGGATGACCTTTTCGGGGAACTGGTACGGCCCGTAGTTGTTCGACGCGCGCGTGACGATCACCGGCACCTGGTAGGTGGCGAAGTAGCTGTAGGCCAGCCGATCCGCGCCGGCCTTGCTCGCCGAGTACGGGTTGCGCGGACGCAACTCGTCGGTCTCCTTCGACTCGCCGGTCGGCACCGACCCGTAGACCTCGTCGGTCGAGATCTGGATGAAGCGCGTCAGGCGCGGCGCCTGCCGGGCGGCCTCGAGCAGCACGAAGGTGCCGAAGACGTCGGTGTGGATGAACTCGCCGGCGCTCTGCAGGGAACGATCGACGTGGGTCTCGGCGGCGAAGTGCACGACGATGTCGGCGTCCTTCACCAGCGGCGCGCTCACGGCCGCTTCGGCGATGTCGCCCTTGACGAAGGTGTGCCGCGGGCTATCCATCACGTCGTGGAGGTTCTCGAGCCGCCCGCAGTAGGTGAGCTTGTCGAGCGTCGTGACGTGCCAGTCCGGATGCGCGCCAAGCGCGTAGCGGACGAAATTGCTGCCGATGAACCCCGCGCCGCCGGTGACCAGCACCTTCACCATTGCCTGTGACCCTTCAGTTGTCGCGCCGCGATTCGGCCGGACCGGCTCAGCGGTACATCTGATTACTGCCGCCGCCCATTCCCCCGAAGAACGGGTTGAATGAGCCGAGGCCGGCCAGCGTGATCGCCACGCTGAACCGCTTGTCCTTCGTCACGCCATTGTAGCTGTAGCTGCCGAAGTCGTACGTCTGGTACTGGAACGAGATGCCGCAGCACTGCGCGTTGTAGAACCCGAAGAACCGGCTCTGCAGGAAGTAGTCGTTCTTGAGGTCGTAGTTGATTGACATGCCGCCGCCATAGCGGTTCTGGCTCAACCGGAAGATGCCCTCGGCGCTCAGGAAGTGGCTGGCGCTCGCCGGGTTGTCGTAGCCCTCGAGGCCCGGCACGTAGCGCCGCTGGTTCCACCCGGACGACACCTGCAGCTTGTCCTGGTAGGCGTAGGTCCCGACCGCGGCGTAGTTCAGGAACGCGTTGACGTAGGTGTTGTAGCTGGTGTTGAACGACGCGCCAATCTGCTCGTTCGGCGTGAACCGGGCCGCCAGCGAAAAGGGAGAGAGCTTCTGAGGCCTGGTTCCGCCGAAACTGGTCGAGTAGGCGGGGTCGACCGTCGAGGCGCGGTCGTCGCTGTAGTACGTCTGCTGGATCTGGACGTTGACGAACTCCCGCGCGCGGCCGCCTTCCGCGCGGTGCTTGGCGTACACCCGGTTGTTGAGCCCGAACGTTATGCGGGTCGTGCCGCCGTAGACGTAGTCGGTGGAGTCCAGGGCGATGATCTGATCCTGGTTGTCGAACATCGTCACGCGCTGGAGGTTCACCCAGGGCTCGATTGTGTGCTTGTACTTCTCGGCGTAGGCGTTGTCTGCCGTATTCCAGATCCTGGTGAAGATCGGACCAACCAGGCGAGCCTGCAAGTCGTAGTAGGTGCGCGTGACCGGCGCCGCAATCCGCACGCCGCTTTCGGGGTCGAGGCTGTCGCTCCACCAGGTATAGCGCCACGCGAGCGACGTGTTCACCGTAAAGAAGGGGATCTTCGTGAAGCCGTAGCGGATGGTGGGCGTCGCATCGAGGCGGTTCAGGCTGGCGTCAACCAGCGTCCCCACGCCCTCGGTCTTCCGCACCATCGACACGAACTCCGAGCCGATACCGAAGTAGATCGGCGTGCCCTTGATCGGCTGCTCGCCCCGGCTGAAGTTGATGCGGGGCAGCGACCCGCTCGTGGTCGAGTCGGTGCTGTTGAAGAAGTACTGATTGCTGTCGAACGAGCTGGAGACGCTGTACGCCTTCCAGGTTCCGGCCAGGTTGCCGCCAAAGTAGCGCGACCGTCGGGATGCATCGTAGATGTTCGAGTTGTACGTCTGCTGGACGGTGATGTCCGAGAAGTAGTCGACGCGGCCGCGGGCGCGCAGCTTGAGCGGCAGATCCTGCGCTGCGCTGCCCCGCAACTCGAAACTCTTGCGTCCGGGCACGTCCGTGATGTTGCCGTCGGTGTCCACCGCCTCGATGGGTTTCTCGTTCAGGTAGTACGTCCGGAGCTCGCCCCTCGAGGTGGGCGAGCGGATATAGCGGTATTCGCCGCCCATCCCCTGGCCGGTCTTCGAGAACCAGTCGTGCATCAGTGTCGCGTCCTGGCTGCGGCTGATCGCCCAGAAGAACGCGTTGCTCAACGTGTGGCCGCGCAGGGTCGAAGACCCGTACACCGGCATCAGGAACCCGGTTGCCCGGTCTTCCTTGTTGATCGGGTAGAAGATGACCGGCAGGTAGAAGACCGGCACGCCCTTCACGTTCATGACCATGTTGCGCAGCATCGCGTAATGGTCGAGGTTCAGGACGACCGTGCCCGACTGCAGTTGCCAGCGCGGCTCAGGCTGCACGCAGGTCGTGAACCCGCCGTTGGTGATGCGGTACTTCCGCTCGCCGACCTTCTCGATGATCTCGCCGTAGAAAAGGAGGTCAGGCTCGCTCGTGCCGAACTGGTTGTTCGCCACTGGCGGCGTCGCCGGCGTCCTTGCGGGTGTCGGGACCGCCGGGTTCATGGCGTTCAGCGGATCGTCGCCGTGGATGCGTGCGTTGCCCGACGCGTGGCGAAACGTGCCGAACTTGGTCAGGAGGTTGAACTCGAGTGAGTCGGCCGAAATCCGCTGCGTCTTCGTCGTCAGCGTGACGTTGCCCTTGGCGACGAGCAGGTTCGTGTCCGAGAAGATCTCCACCTCGTCTGCCGAGATCTTCGTCGCGCCCTTGTCGACTTCCAGCTCGACGTCGCCGGTCAGCCGCCAGTGCCCCGGGCTGATCTGCTCCCAGCGCCAGGACTGGTTCGTGTCGATGCCTGGCAGCGATTGGGGGGGCGGCGGGACGACGGCGACCTGGGCGGAAGCGACGCCTCCGGACAGAAGCACGGCAGCCGCCAGCCACAGGACGGCGAGGGCGTTTCGTGTCATCAGGATCGAAGGTTACCACGGCCCCGAACGCCGGCCAACCGCTTCGCGCGTGGCCTCGCGCGGGGGCGGCGGCGCCTACGCGCGCCGGCCGGACCCGAGCGCCGGCCGCACGGCACCCAGCAGGAAGATCGATCCGGCGACTGCGATGCCCGAACCGTGCGCCCACGCCCGCGCCATGGCCTCGACCGGGTCGGCGACACACTCGATCGTGAGACCTGGTCTGACTTCGACATCGGGACCTGGTCGCATGTTGGCGGCCACGGCTCTCAGGTCTTCCGGCGCCGCCGATCTCGGCGTGGGCGCCGCGGTCAGCACGAGATGACTGACGCACGGCAGCAGCGCCCGCAGCATGCCCGCGTGATCCTTGTCGCGCACCGCGCCGAACACCAGCGGCACCCCGCCGGGGTACGCCTCGCGCAGATAGTCAGCCAGCGTCTCGGCTCCCGCCGAATTGTGCGCGGCGTCCAGCAGCACCGTGCGGCCGCCCTCCACCGCGATGAGCTCGAGCCGGCCGGGCCACCGCGCCCCGCGCAGGCCGGCCTCGACGGCCGAGGCGGGCACGCGCACCACGGAGGCGTCGATCGCCTCCAGGAGGCGCACGGCGACGATCGCGTTCGCCACCTGGTGCCGGCCCCGCAGCGCCAGTGTGACGGGCGCGTACGCCCTGGCCGGCGTGGTGAGGTCGATCGTGCTAGCCCCGCCCGCCGACGTGGCGGCACAGGTGACGCCCTGCCACGCCCGTACGAGCGTCGCGCCCCGATCGCGGCACGCGCCGGCGATGACGTCGAACGCCTCAGGCCGGCGCTCGCCGCAGACCAGCGTCATGCCCGGCCTGATGATGCCGGCCTTCTCGGCCGCGATGGCGGCCAGCGTGTCACCCAGGTACTGCTGGTGATCGAGGTCGATGTTGGTGATCGCGCCGGCGGCCGACGGCGCGATGCTCGTCGCGTCGAGGCGCCCGCCCAGGCCGACTTCGAGCACCGCCACGTCCACGCGGCGGCGCCGGAAGATCTCGAACGCCGCTGCTGTCGCCACTTCGAAGAACGTCGGCGTCGCCGGTAACCGGCCCGCGAGGGTAAGCCCGTCGATCACGCCGCGCAGGTCTTCGATGACGCCCGCGAGCTCGTCCGTCTCGACCCACGCGCCGTCGATGGCGTAGCGCTCGCGCAGCTCCACCAGGTGCGGCGACGTGTAGCAGCCGGTGCGGTGGCCGGCCGCGGTCAGGGCCGCCGCCGTCATCGCGCACACCGATCCCTTGCCGTTGGTGCCGGCGACAATCACCGACGGCCACGCGTCCTGCGGCCGTTCCAGCGCGTCGGTGATCAGGCGGATGTTGTCGAGGCCGAACTTGTGACCGTGGTATTCGAGGCCGAAGAGGTACTCAAGCGGGTTCATGCATGAACCGCAGGGTCCGTGCGATCGTCGGCTTCAACTCCCGGCGATCCACGACGATGTCGATCATGCCGTGGTCGAGGAGGAATTCGCTCCGCTGGAAGCCCTCGGGGAGCTTCTGGCGGATCGTCTGCTCGATGACGCGCGGACCGGCGAACCCGATGAGCGCTTTCGGTTCGGCGATGTTCAGATCGCCCAGCATCGCGAAGCTCGCCGTCACGCCGCCGGTCGTCGGGTCGGTGAGGATCGAGAGATACGGCAGGTGCGCGCGATCGAGCCGGGCCAGCGCCGCGGAAATCTTCGCCATCTGCATCAGCGAGAGCGCGCCTTCCATCATGCGCGCCCCGCCCGAGCACGACACGATGATCACCGGCTGGCGCGCCGCGAGGGCGCGCTCGATGCCGCGGGTGATCTTCTCGCCGACCACCACGCCCATGCTGCCGCCGATGAAGCTGTACTCCATCGCCGCGATGACCAGGGGGATGCCGTCGAGCGTCCCCGAGCCGACCACGACGGCGTCGCGCATCCCAGTGCTGGCCTGGCTCGCGCGGAGCCGGTCCCGATAGGGCTTCGTGTCGACGAACGCCAGCGGGTCGGTCGACGACAGGCCCGCGTCGTACTCCTGCCACTCCCCGTCGAACAGCGACCGCAGGCGCTGGGTGGCCGTCATGCGGAAATGGTGCGCGCACTTCGGGCACACCTGGAGGCTGGCCAGCAGATCCTTGTTGTAGATGACCTGGCTGCAGGCGGGGCACTTGATCCACAGCCCCTCGGGCACGCGGACCGCCGTCGCTTTGGTCGCCGCGATGGGCGTCTTTTCCTTCTTGAACCAGGGCATTCGGAGGAAGTCTATCAGAACTGACGACTGCCTACTTCCTCGGCACGTAGTACTGCGTCCCGCCGCCCATCGCGGCGATCTGGCGGATCAGATCGTCGACCGCCTCGTCGCTCCGGCCGAAGTCGATGTGCGAGGTCTCCACCACCAGCAGCGGCGTCGTCGTGTAGTGGAAGAAGAAGTGCTGGTAGGCCTCGTTGAGTTCCTTTACGTAGGCGGGGTCGATGCGGGGCGCGCTCTGTTCGGGATCGCGGGCGCGCTCGCGCAGGCGCCTGACGAGCAGGTCGGTCGGCGCCTGGAGGTAGACGACCAGGTCGGGCTGCGGGATCTCGCGCACCAGCAGCTCGTAGAGCCGCTGGTAGATGAACAGCTCGTTGTCGTCGAGGCTCAGATACGCGTAGATGCGATCGCGGTCGAACAGGTAGTCGCAGATCGTGACCTGGCTGAAGAGCTCGGTCTGGCGCAGCCCCGCCAGCTGCCGGTGGCGGCTCAGCACGTAGAAGAGCTGGGTCTGGAACGCCGCGCCGGGCGTGTCCTGGTAGAAATCGGCGAGAAACGGGTTCTCGCCGTCCTCGAGAATGGCGGTGGCGTCGACGCGGACCGCGAGGCGCTCGGCCAGCGCCGTCTTGCCCACGCCGACGGGGCCCTCGATCGCCAGATACCGATAATCCACCGTGCCGCGAGTATACCGACCGGCTCGCAGACGTTGCAAGACGGGCCCGACAGCCGGTGTCATCGCCCGTTCCCGCAGCGGGTGTCGGGCGCGGCACGCAGGCGATGACAGCGTCGGTAATGTAAGATGCTGGCGTGCGCATCGACCGTCTCGAGTTACGCGTGCTCCGCCTGCCGCTCGTCCGGTTCTTCGAAACCAGCTTCGGACGTGTCTACGACCGGACATTTCTGCTGGTGCGGGCCGACGGGGACGGGGTGACGGCCTGGGGCGAATGCGTCGCCGACGACAACCCGTACTACGCGTCGGAGACCGTCGAGACGGCCTGGCACATCATCACGGCGTTCCTGGCGCCGCTGGTCCTGGGCGTCGACTTCGCCCATCCGCGCGACGTGTTCCCCGC